>JAEEGI010002473.1_pt1 | contig 45285 bp, 39 predicted proteins | sample 8958751 | NCBI WGS metagenome assembly JAEEGI01 (sample SAMN16246545, study PRJNA631951) | gut metagenome | biome: gut microbiome; feature: rumen; material: KS-attached | host: Bos | place: Iran: Karaj | collected 2018-10
GTTGCATCGTGGAGCTCAATAAGATAACCGATGTTTCTTTTTCCGGCTGTAAGAGTCTGCATTGAACAGATAGCTGTAATTCCATCATATTCTGCAATAAACTCACTTGTAGAACCGTTTATCCATTTATTAAGCCAGGAAACAATTTCGTTATTCAGACGGTGATCGCTTTTTGGAATTATAGAATCTATGGCAACCGTTTTGAGCGAAGGATAAAGCTTGAGTGCAAAATCATTACAGCCCATATAACGTTTATTCTTATCAAAAGAAATACAGCCGTAACCGGACTTTTTCTCATAAATATTCAGTACATTTGCTGTCATATCATACATATTGGAACGTCTGAATATATAAATAAGAAGCCCCATATTAATAACGTTAGTAAAAGGCAGAATATCAATGGGAATATGAAGGATTCTGGTAAAGGCATAGCTTATAGTTGTAATTGTAAACATTATGATGATGAGGATGGCAGTCCTTACAGAAATCTTATAGTTTTTATATACAGCAAACATTGCAGCCGCTACAAAGTAAAGGTTGCTTCCAAAAACAAGAATCAACAGAAGAATATGGAGTGGTCCATATTTTTTTGCCATATATGTAACACCATGATACAAGCCATAGCCTATTTCGGAATAATATAAAGTAAAATTATTACACGTTGAAACAAAGAAAATAATTACAACACAGTAAGCAAATATCAAACGCTGTACCCATCTGTTGACCTTTATGCCGCAAAGCTCCGAAACAACCATTATCATAAAGAAATTGGCAATTATGCTTCCAAAATTGTAAAGCTGGTTTGCTATGATAACGCCTTCCATTGTGTTTGCAAAACAGCCCATTGCATACGAATAGTTAGCTATAGCAATACTGGAAAAAAGAAAGACTTGTTTCTGGCTGGCTTTTGGCATTCCTGTTTCATAGTGATAGGCGATTCCCAAAATGGGTAGAATTGCAACTGCCAGATAAAACCACTTCAATAACATAAAAAACCTCACTTTCCAGTACCAATAACGGAATTGACAAGGGCTTTAAAAGATTGATCCTGCTGAACACCTTCATAGGACAACCCTTCCGCAATTGAAAAAACTCCACCGACTTCAATTATTGTAGAAACTGAATCTTCCTCAAGTTCAACAGCATCCTGCTGGTTTTCATTAAACCTTGTTAAGGAAAAGCAGGATTCTGAATCTACGGGGAGAGGTTCATCTATACTTTTATCATCCAATTCTTTATTCTCTAAACTTTTTTCATCTAATACAAACTCAAGCTTTACCGGAACAAATGTAAAATCAGAGTTCATCAACCTAAGCTCGTGAATGTATTCTGTTCCAATGCTTAAATCTTCAGCAAAAATGTTTTCTACATTTGCAAAATTATCATTCAGGGAACTTATAAAAGTAAGGTTGCTGTCTGCCGAATAAACCGGCTTATCCTGCAGATTTACAAGCAGTTCCGGATACGGATCTTTATAATCAATTTCTTCGAGCTCTTCAATTTCTTCAACATCGTCAGCATCTTCGATTTCTTCAATGTCATCTGCGTCGTCACAAAGCTCGCTCAGTTCTTCTAATTCGTCTTCTTCCAAGCCTTCAAACTCTTTCTGCTCTTCAGGACCATTTTCAACTAATTCTTCAAGTTCATCACCATCAATAGAGTCGGTTTCGCCTTCTAATAATTCTTCCTCGACTAATTCTTCAAGCTCTTCATTGTCAACCGGTTCGCTTTCATACTCAACTAATTCTTCAAGCTCTTCAAGATTTTCGTCGGCTTCTTCCAGCTGCTCTACTACGTTAAAGTTTGATTTGTCAGTGCTTTCGTCAAAATCATCTATTTCTTCAAGTTCACCAATTACTTCAAGCGGATTGATAAACTCCGGTTCTTCAAGTTCTTCCAGCTCTTCAAAATCATCTGGTTCTTCAAGTTCTTCAACATCATCAATCTCTTTGCTATCGTCGATTTTTTGATTTTCAGTCTGATTTTCAACAGAATCATCAGGGATTGAATATGCTACGATTTTATTTTCATCATTTTCGTCGGCTACATCGAGTACTTCCAGATTATCTTCATCATCTTCGCCGGATAATTCGTCAAGATATTCTTCGTTTTCAAATGAATCTGTTTTATTTGAAGCGGCTTTTTTCGAGCGGAACAGAGTTTCCAGTTCTTTCCAGCTTGATTCTACCGAGGATTCAATAAAGTTCAGGCTTTTTTTATTTGTCTTGCCGTATTTTAGTTTTAATTCATCGAGCAGGAGCTTTTTCCGCTGCGTAAGACTGTCATTAAGCTGTTCCGGAGAGATTATGTCGATATTTCCAAGATATTCGTTTTTTACTTCCTGCCTTGTGGTTTCAATCACCCTTGTTATTTCAGAGCTTTCTGCAGAATAGTCTTTTTTTATACCAAACAAAAGATAAAAAATAATAAAGAAAATAGAAAATAATGCTACAAATACGAATCCCAGAATGATATAAGCGGCTACTAGTGGTGTACTTTCAATAAGGATTGCAGGAAGTCCAAAAAGAATAGCAAGAAAGATATCGGGCATAGAAGCATAACGAATTAATAAAAATATGGTGACAAAAATTGCAATTGTGAGGATAATACTGAATGCAATTCTTTTACTTTTGCTCATACTCCCTGTTTTCCTTACACAACTATTATCCATTTAAAACGGAAAAAAATCCACCTTATTTTAAAAAAAATGTACCTTCCACCAACTAATGGGCAACTAATGGGGACAACCTTACATTAAACTTGCAGATTATGCGTTCATAAGTTATAGTTTTAGTGATGATTGAAATTGAAAAAGAAAACGAAACAAAGCTCAGGGCACTGCTTATTGGTGAACCTGGCAATGATTTACAGGAATTGAAAGGTCTCGCACTTACCCTGGGGTTAGATGTTATTCAAAGGCTTACCCTTACCAGAATGGAAGTCCACCCACAATATGGAATGGGAACAGGAAAAGCTAAGGAAATTGCAACTCTTGCTAAGGAAATTGAGGCAGACTGCATCATCTTTGACTTTAATCTTGACCCGAGAAAGCAGCGCAACTGGGAAGAATTGAGCGGGATCTCCTGCTTTGACCGACAGGAAGTTATTATAAAGATATTCGCACAGCGGGCAAAAACAAAAGAAGCCGTACTCCAGGTAGAGCTTGCAAGGTTGTCTTATTCTTTACCGCGGCTTGCGCACCTGAATAAGGATTATTCAAGACAGCGGGGCGGTTCCCTCAGCAACAGAGGTTCGGGCGAAACGGAGCTTGAGCTTAATCAGAGACGAATCCGTGAAAGAATAACGCAGACAAAACGTGAGCTTGCAGAAATTGAGCTGAACAGGCAGACTCAGAAAAAGCAGAGGACAAAAATACCTTCCTGTGCGCTTGTTGGATATACGAATGCAGGAAAATCAAGTCTTTTGAATGCACTTACAGGTGCAGATGCCTTTGTAGAAAACGAACTCTTTGCAACTCTTGACCCGCTTACACGCCAGCTGCCGCTCAACGACAGCCCGGGTGTACTCATAACAGATACAGTCGGCTTTATCAGCAATCTTCCTCACCATCTTATTGATGCGTTTAAGTCTACCCTGGAAGAAGCTGTTACCGCCGATTTACTTCTACTGATTCTGGATTGCTCTGATGAAAATGTAATGGAACAGTACAAAACAGTTTGTGATGTTCTTGAAGATATTGGTGCAACTCATAATCCGCGGCTTATCTGCCTTAATAAAACAGACAAGCTTGAAGACAATACAGTGCTTACAGGACTGCGCCGTTCTTTCCCTGATGCCTTGTGTATAAGTGCAAGAGAAGAAAAAGGCTTTGACGAGCTTAAAGATAAGATTTTTGAGCTTTTATATGGTGAAACGGGTGATTATATTTTCCCAATCAGTCAGACAGCACTTATAAATGAACTGAGAAAAGCAGGCTGCATTCAGGCTGAAGAATGGCTTGAAGACGGAGTTCACATTACGGCAAGAACTACAGGAAGGCTTGCGGCACTTTCGGCACCTTTTATTATACATTAAGGCCAAGGACTGGATAAAATGAAGCTTTCGCTGAACAAGATTCTTATATGCATCATCATTTTTTTATTCATTGTGATTCTGGGAGTGACGATTGGCGGTTTTATAAGCAGAAAAGCCTCTCCCGGAAAAAATCTGCGCACAGTTGATCCTGAACCAACGGTAAAGGAGCTTGAATCTCTGAATAAACGCTCAGACACAAAGATTGCGGCCTATACAGGAATTGGAAGAATCAGGACGGTGACTGCTGCGGAAGATAACGGCAGCAAAGGAGCTGATGTTGACGGCTCGGCAACTCCGATTGTAATTACCCCATGGTTTTCGTATGAAGAAAGCAATTTTGAACTGTACGAAGAGCTTTCCAGAAAAAGGATTTTGATAACGGGAATTATATCCAAGTATTTTTCGGAGAGAACGGAAAAAGAGCTTCTTTTTACTTCCGAGGAAAAAATAAAAGCTGACCTGCTAAACGAAATTAACAGTCAGCTTTCACTTGGAAAAATACAAAATATATATTTTTCTGATTATATTTTCTTAAAGTAACTTACAAAGCAACTTACAGCTGCACACCGGTTTTGATTTTCTCGTTGAAGCGTTCCAGTTTTTTGCCTTCAAGAGGATTTGGTTCGCCTGCGAGGATTTTGCGGAGAGCATCCATTTCTTCGCCGCTGAAGTTTACGCCTTCGTTCTGGTGGTTCATAAAGGAAGCAGTTGCCATTGGAGCTACTTTTTTACAAATCTCAAGAATTGCTTCGGCATAAACACGGATTTCGTACTGAGCGTGACTGTCAAGACGGAGCTTGAGAAAGTGGAAAAGATTATGTAAATCCATTTCCCAGTAGAACTCTGTATAAAGTGACAAAGGAAGATTGATTCGTGCAATTTCCCGTGCAAGTCCTTCATCTATAAGCTCACTGTAATTTTCGTAAGCATTTTCCTGACCTTTTTTCAAAGAATCAATGATTTCTTCTGCCTTTGCCTTATCAAAAGCTTCGTTTGCCCTTCCCTGCTTGTTGTCTGTGCTCTGAGGTGCAACCTTATCGGCCTCCGGTACATAGAACTCATCCTTCATAATTGAATAACGGCCGGAAACCTCGTTCATACGGCCTGTGCGGTGTCTTACCCACTGGCGGGCTACGAAAATCGGCATTTTAAGATGGAAGGTCATTACAACCTGTTCAAAAGGAGATGTGTGCTGATGGCGGAGAAGATAATCAATCAAGGCACCATCCTGGCTCACTGTTTTTGTTCCTTCTCCATAGGAAACACGGGCGGACTGAACAATTCGCTGGTCGCCGCCGAAATAATCTACTAATCTGACAAAACCTTTGTCTAATACCGGATATTCTTTGTCTAGGATTGCTTCTGCTTCTGGTACAACGCAATGAGCCATAAATCACCTCGAAAAAATAAAAATGCAAGAGTATAATAACATCTATAGGAAGAATTTGCAAAGGATAAAGTGGAAGAAACAATCTATTTTCTTTTGCCTATTCTTTCTGTTCTTCGGAAGAAGAAGAATCGGAAGAAGAGGAGTCAGCAGAAGAATCTGTCTCAGGAGCCGATTCGGTCGTAGTGGCTTCCTCGTCATCTACTACTGTCACATCATCTTTGGTGGCAACGGTGGTGCGGCGGGCAATTCCAACTTCTACTAAAATGAGGACAGCGCCGACGATGATGCCGATAACGCCCAAGGCTTTTACGATTGTGAGACCAACAGCTCCAACAGGGATGATGAAAAGAAGGATTGCGATGAGGACGCAGATTATGCCTTCGGTGAGGTTTTTCTTAAAATCTTCAGGGTTTTCTGATTTATATTTGATGCCTGAATAAATGCCGGCTGCAGCAAAAAGGATGAGGTAAACACCAAGTACAATAGAAATGATTTTCCAGATTGAAGCAACTGTTTTTACGAGTGCAAACGGAGAAATAACGGCAATCAATCCGATTACGATGCTCACGATTGATTTTATGAGAATCATCTTTTTTGCCTGCGGTACTGTACAGTTTTTATAGGTGTAGAACAAATTGTAGCCACCGATAACAACTGCTGTAAGGCCAACGAGGACAACGACTGCATTTATGCATGCGCCGGGATTGATAATCATAAGAAGACCGATAACGGCAAGGATTCCGCCAAGAACGATGTTTTTTGTTTTCATATATTCCTCCGTGATGAAAATATTATACTATACTATTTCTATAAATATAATAAAAAAAAGAGATTTGGTGAAAAAAAAATGGAGTTGCGTTGCAGCAAGTCTGTCTAGTTTATTTCATCTAATAATTTCATTACCTGCTGCTGGTCGACGGATTTGATGGCTTTTTTGATTTCGGTGAACTTAGGGGCGTAAGCGGCCGGGATGGAATAATTTGATAATTCACCTATAATCATGTCGGCACTGTCAAAATCGAAGGCAGAAACTACTTCTTTTAAGGCAGATACAGCTTCCTGGAACTCTGAAAGTGACATTTCCGGTAGCTGAGGATTTGAAGCGGCCTGATTTTGTGAACCGGCATTTGGTCTGAAAGTAAACTCTTCAAAAAGAGGTGCAAGCTTTGACCTGTAAGCACGGTACTGTTCAAGAAGAGACGGTGTTTTTTCTTTTATTTCGGCTATACCTTCCTGAGCACCAGATTTTGCTTTATCGCCGGCGGCTTCAAGAGAAGCAGCAAGAGAAGAAAGCTCTCCTGCACCAATAAGACGGGCGGAACTTTTTAGGGCATGAACAAGAACTGTATAATTTGTCCAGTCTTCAACAGCAGCAAAACCTTCTATATCATTAGATTTTTCTTCGATTGCATCATAGAAATTGCGGGCAGCATCCATATAGATTTCGGCTCCGCTGCAATTACGCAGACCTTCCGTAATATTTACACCAAACTTTGTTTCAAAAAGCTTAGAAACTGCATCTGCATCATTTGGGGACAGGCCTGTACTTCCAGCCGCAGCACCACCATTAGCTGCTTTTCCATCACCCTGTGCAGGCTCATGCTTTACAAAGCCTTCATCACCTTCCTTCAAAACCTTTTCGGCAGGAAGCATTTGAGAAAGAATAGATTCAAGCTTTAAGCCATCAACAGGCTTGGAAAGATAACCGTCAAAACCAACAGACAGATACATTTCCTTTGCACCGGAAAGGGCATTTGCCGTAAGTGCAATACAGATTGAATGCTGATTTGCACTTGTTTCATCTGCACGCAGGATTTTTATCATTTCAACACCGTCCATTTTCGGCATACGGTGGTCAACAAAAAGCATATCGTATTTTTTGTCGTGAGCCATTTCAAGGGCTTCCATACCGCTGTTAGCCTTATCAATCTGGATGCGGGTAGAATGCAGAAGTCCGCAGAAAACTGTAATATTCATTGGCGTATCATCAATAACCAAAATCTGAGCTTCCGGTGCCTGGAAGCTTTCGTGATATTCACCGCCAGCCTGTTCGAGAGCGCGCAGCTTCATTACGTCATAATCGCCCATTGGTTCCCAATCCACAACCTTCTGCTCAACGGTAAATGAAAAATCGGAGCCTTCGCCGTATACACTCTTAACATCAAGCTGGGTACCCATAGCAGCAAGAAGGCTTTTTACAATGCTCATTCCAAGACCGGTTCCTTCAATAGTTCGGTTGCGGTTTTCTTCTATGCGCTCAAAAGGAGAGAAAAGCTTTTTCAAATCTTCTTCTTTAATACCAATACCTGTATCGAGTACCTGAAGCTTAAGCTTTATGCGTTCATCATCAATCTTTTCAAAGGTGATGTTCATTGTGACAGTACCCTGTTCGGTATACTTAACAGCATTTGTAAGAAGATTAAGAACACACTGTTTGATTCGGGTTTCATCACCAAAAAGACAGTGAGGAACAGTCGGATCTACATTCATCTTAAGCTCAAGACCTTTCTTTTCTGCACGGGAAGCAATCATATTTACCAGATCGTTTACGGTTGAGCTTAAATCATATTCAAAAGGAAGAATCTCCATTTTTCCGGCTTCGATTTTTGAAAAGTCGAGAATATCATTTACTATAGAAAGAAGTGATTTACCGGAGCTCTGGATTTCGCGTGCATAGTTTTTAATTTCCTGTTCATGGGAGCCGCGCAGAATCATTTCATCAAGACCAAGAACTGCATTTATTGGAGTACGGATTTCGTGACTCATGTTGCTTAAGAAGGTTGATTTTGCTTCGTTTGCAGCATTGATTGCGTGAATGTCACGGTTTAAGTTGGCAAAAAGCTTGTTAAAGGTTACAGCAAGCGCATCGAGCTCGTTATTTTCATCAGAAACTTCAAGCATTGTATCAAGCTGAGCGCTAGTAATCTTTTCGGCAGTCTTTGTCATTTTTACAATAGGACTCAACGTGCGTTTTGCAATAAAAAATGATGCAAGATAAGAAATTATAAGCAGCGGTATAAAAGAAAGAAGAATCAATTCTGCATAGTAATAATACTTATTCTGACTGTCCTCCTTATCCATTGCCATTGAAATCTGAACGATGTAGGCTTTACCATCAGCATTAACCCGTTGTGTTTTATAAAGAATCTTCAAATCACCGTCGGTATAAAAGTTTTCTTTAACATATTTTACAGGCTTTGCTTCATGCTGCGGCAGAATTGGAATAAACGGGTCGTTTGTACCATAGATTTCCTGAGTATTTTCTTCATAAACTGTATAAGTTATGTAATATGGCAGTTCACCTTCGGCAAGATAAAGGGAATCTCCTGTTTCTACGGCTGTTTTTATTATATTCAGGGCATTATTAATCTCATTATTCTGACTGCGCCTTGCACTCCAGTTTATCATCGTCAAAAGGAAAAAAGAAAGACAAAGAACCATAAGTGCAATTACAAAAAAGAATCGCCATGCAATTTTGCGTGCAAGTGTTTTCATGCGGACCTCGTAATTTTTTTATGTGATTTTGAATTTATCTTAACACGTAATGCTTTACATCTTCGGGAATCAGCTCTTTGAATTCCGAAGTTTCGAGTGTCTGATTGTCGAAAGAGAGGATTTTGTTTAGTGCCAGAACAGATTGTGTACCGGAAGGAACTGCGGCTGTAATTGCAACAATTTTACCTGTTTTGTTGAATTTAATTTCTGTATCTTTGTTAAGCGGCTTTCCATTCAGAACAATATTTTCTGCTACAAAGCTTTGCGGATTTATTGGCATGGAAAAACCAAGTACAATCTTTCCTTCTTTTGTAGAGATGAATACAACCTCAAAGGTAGAGGAATCGGTAGACATCCTTTTTCCATGATATGATTGAGAATCACCAGAAGAAATTGTTTCCTGGGCAGTAAGAATAGAACAAAGGCTCATGAGTAGTACTATAAAAACGATTTTCAGCTTATTCATAACGCACCTCCCTATTCTCCTGATATTATATACCATATAAAAACAATTGTCCAAAATCTTTTATGGTTTTTGTCTTAAATATAAAAAAAACAGGAGGTATTTTTGGTTACAGGCTGATTAAAATTGTTGGTAAAATGAAAATTGTACTATATAATATAATTGGAATATAATGAGAGTTGAGTCATAGAGGAGTTTATTTCTTATGGGAAAGGACGTTTTATTTGTATGTCAGGAGCCTACTTTTCTTGTTAAAAGCATGGTAAAAACTTTGGATGAATCTGGGTATCATACAATTCCAATTCAGCCAACAATGGTAGATTTATCCCGTATAGATACATTCCCTGATATTTTTATAATTTATCTTGAAGAAGATATAATAAGTTTTGAAGCTACTTTAAAATTCCTTAAAGGCAAAATGGTAGAAGATGGCGCCGACCGCTTTATGTTCCTGATTGGAAATGCACAGGCAATCAATAACGCTTATAACCATATTCCTAAAACTCTTGTTACGGAAGCCTTTACACGACCTGTTAACATGCAGGAAGTTATTTATAAACTGGATTTTATTTTCAGCGGATTCAATACGGAAAATGCCAGAAAATCAATTCTGGTTGTTGATGATGACAGTCTTATGCTGCGCGCTATGCACAACTGGTTTTCTTTACAATACAATGTATATATGGCGAACTCAGGCATGAATGCAATTTCGCTGCTTACACAGCACCATGTAGATTTGATTCTTCTGGATTATGAAATGCCTGTTGTTTCCGGGCTTCAGGTTCTGGAAATGCTTAGAAGCGAACCGGCAACGGCGAACATACCGGTTATATTCCTGACCGCTAAGGATGACAGGGAAACCGTAATGAAGGTTGTTGCTGCTCATCCTGAAAAATATCTGTTGAAAACAACCCCACCCGAGCAGCTTGTAAAAGCTGTGGATGATTTCTTCAAAGGTAAAAAATAATTGAAAGCTAAAATCATCTGTACCACTATTCTCGTTGAAAAATCTCCACAGGCTCTTCCCCTGGGTTCTGCTTGCGTTGCTTCTGCCATTAAGCATTCTGAACTTACTAAAGATTATTGTGAAGTTTCTCTAAAGCATTTTTACCCTGAAGATGAGGAAACCGGGATTGTAAAAGCGTTGCTGGAGGAGTTTGGAATAGACACTGCAGCCACTGGGGACACTGGGACCAATGGGGACAGGCCTTGTATCTGTGCGTTTTCGGTTTTTGTGTGGAACAGGGTAAAAATTGAAAGGATTTCGCGGGAATTAAGGAAAAAAGGCGTAATCTGTATTGCGGGAGGACCGGAGATTACGGCGTGTGCGAGGGATAAAGCAAATGGGGACAACCCTGATTGTACAACCAATGGGGACAGGCTTGATTTTGAGTCCAGCTTTGATTATGTAGTCTGCGGCGAAGGTGAGATTTCGGTGCCGAAGCTGATTAAGGAAATTACTGAAAAATGGGGACAGACCTCGTTTGCATTTGAACAATGGGGACAACCTTCATCATCACCTGAACTTTCGGATGCACTTTACCCTTCCCCATACCTGGACGGAACGTTGAAGCCGGAAGATTTTGGCGGAGTTCTTTGGGAACTGGCGCGGGGCTGTCCCTTTAAGTGTTCGTACTGTTATGAATCTAAGGGTGAAAAGAAAGTGCGGCTTTTTCCGATGGAGCGGATTGAAAAGGAGCTTGAGCTTTTTGCTAAGAAGGATGTCCCCCAGGTATTTGTACTTGACCCGACCTACAATGCAGATAAAAACCGGGCCCTGCAGCTTCTTAATCTGATTGCGAAAAAAACGCCACAAACCTTCTATTATTTTGAGGCCCGGGCTGAGTTTATAGACAGGCAGCTGGCACAGGCGTTTACAAGAATTCCGTGTGCGGTACAGATTGGGTTGCAAAGTGCAGATGAAAATGTTCTGAGACTTGTAAACCGGCCGTTTAACAGGAAAGTTTTTGTTCGGAACATCGGATTTTTGAATGAAGCCGGCGTTATTTTTGGTTTTGATTTGATTTACGGACTTCCGGGTGAAAATCTTGCAGGCTTTAAGAATGGAATTGATTTTGCAATATCACTTTATCCGAATAATCTTGAGCTTTTCTGTCTTTCTGTGTTACCGGGGACAGACCTGGCTGACCGTGCCGAATCATTACACTTAAACTACGAAAAAAAACCTCCTTATCACGTTATCAATACGGACAAATACTCAAAAACAGATATGCTTACGGCAAAAAAACTTTCGGAAGCGTGTACATTTTTTTATAACGATGGAAGGGCTGTCCCCTGGTTTAATACAGTCTGCCGGGCACTGAAAATAAAGCCTTCGGAGTTTTTTCAGAGGTTTGCAGAAACTGGTGTTACTGGCCGCTATTCAAATCAGAAGCAAAAAGAAAAGGAGAATCATAATCAGACATTGAAATCCAAACAGGATGCAGAAACTTGCAATTGCAGCGGACATCCAGAACATAAGGATATTGAAAAAGAACAGGTTGAGTTCATCATCACTCTTTTGAAACAGAGAAAACTTGACCGGCTTATAAAACCGTGCCGGAACATCATCACCTTTAACGGGGCAATTTCGCGCGTACAGGACACCGGCAAAAAAGAAACAATTACGCTTGATTACGAGCCTGAATATATTGATTCTCAATACGCAACTGATTTACAATTCTTTGCAGCAAACATTCCGTCCAAAAAGACAACTGTTGAAGTGTTTAAGAACGGAAGGTTTGCGGATTACAGAGTTTTGAAAAATATACAGAAAAATGTACAGAAAAATGCAAATAAAAAATGAGGTGAAACTATGGCTACAAAAAAAATACCGGCAAGAAAGGATGTCCCTGCTAAGGATAAGTGGGATTTGTCTTCTATTTATAAAAATGATGAGGAATGGGAAGCTGCGCTGAAAAGTCTGGCTGGACTTGCAGAAAAGGTGGCTTCTTTTAAAGGAAAGCTTGGAGAAAGCAAGGAAAAGCTTCTGGCGGGGTTGAAGGCGCTGGAAGAGGCTTCGCTGCAGATGGAATCTGTTTATCATTATGCGTCGCTGCAGCATGAGGCTGATGAAGATGATACTTCAGCCAGTGAAAAATATGGCAGAGTGATGATGGCTTACACGGAAATGGAGACAGCTTTGAGCTTTATTGATCCTGAACTCCAGTCTATTGATGAAAAGAAACTGCGGGAATGGATAAAGGAACCTGAGTTTGCGGATTATAAAATCTTTATTGAAAAGCTGCTTTATTTTAAGCCGTATATTTTGAGTGAAAATGAAGAAAGGATTTTATCACTCCAGACTCAAGCGGCTCAGACTGCTGATGATGTTTTCAGTGTTCTTACAAATGTTGATATGAATAAAAGCTTTGGTACTGTAAGTGTAAACGGCGAGGAAAAACAGCTTACTGAAACTACCTGGAGCCTTTTCCTTCACAACCAGGACAGAAAAGTGCGAGAGGAAGCTTACAAAAAGTTTTACGGCAAGTTTGAAGAGCATCAGAATACAATTGCGGCCTTGTATTCGGGCAGTGTAAATCAGGATGTATTTGCAATGAAGGCACGCAGGTATAATTCCTGTCTGGAAAAGGCTTTGTACGGAAATAAAGTGCCGGTAAGCGTTTATCATAATCTGATTGACTGCATTCATAAGAACCTTGATACACTGCACGAATATTATACTTTGCGCAAAAAGGCTTTAGGCCTTGATGAGCTTCGTCATTATGATGTTTATGTTCCGCTTGTAAAATCGGTGGATACGCATACAACTTACGAAGAGTCTGTAGAAATCTGCCGTAATGCTCTTGCACCGCTCGGTAAAGAATACACAGACAGACTTTGTGACGGACTTTTGAACGGCTGGGCTGACCGCTATGAAAATATTGGTAAACGTTCCGGTGCTTTCAGTTCTGGCTGCTACAAGGGAGCTCCTTATATTCTCTTAAATTACAATGAGGATAATATCCGCGATGTATTTACGATGGCTCACGAGGGCGGTCACAGTATGCACAGCTGGTATTCGGTTCACAATAATCCGTTTATGAGCTATGAGTACACGATTTTTGAAGCTGAGGTTGCATCTACTTTTAACGAGGAGCTTGTTTTTGAGTATCTTTTGAAAAATGCAAAGAATACAGAGATGAAAAAGTACCTTCTGGCTATGCGTGCGGATGATATTCTTGCAACACTCCACCGTCAGACAATGTTTGCAGAGTTTGAACTTAAGGCACACGAGTTTGTGGAAAAGGGGACACCCCTCACTGTTGAGCTTTTGCGCAAGACTTACCGTGAGCTTCTTGAGCTTTATTTTGGTCCGGAAATGCATTTTGAAAGCAATTCTGACCTTGAAGGTTTACGAATCCCGCATTTTTACAGCGCATTCTATGTTTACAAATATGCAACAGGTATTTCTGCAGCACTTGCACTTGCAAACCGTGTACTGAACGGCGGCGAACAGGAGCGAGAAGATTACTTTAAGTTCCTCAAGAGCGGTGGTTCACGATACCCTATTGAAGCACTGCGAGTTGCAGGCGTAGATATGGAAAAGGTTGAGCCGGTTCAGGCTGCGTGCGATACGTTTAAGAGGATTGTGGAGCAGTTGAAGGAGCTTTTATAGCAAAGGCTTCTACTTGTTGCTAACCACAACTCCATCTGCCTTTGATTGAAGTTTCCAGTTATCATTCATCAGATAAAATCTTAAAATCTGTTATTTGATAACTGGAACTGTTGTTAAATCCCACACTGTCAGCCTCAATACCTTGCTTGTAAAGCCTTTGGAATTTAATAAATGTTGGATAATGATATTGACTGTCATATTTAACATAGCAATGGACAGCATCATAATAAATTTCAGAAGAGATTCCTGTTCCTGAATCATAACTTGACATTGGAGCAGGATTTTCCACCAAATCTGTGTAGCGTTTCAAAATATAATCAAAAACATCATCAATAGAGTTTGTTTCTCCAAAAAGAGGATGAGCTTTCATATCCTGCAAATACTTTTCTTCTCTATGCTCAAGGCTTCCTGGTGCAGAATAATCTTTTGAAACTACAGAATTATTTCTAACCTCAACAACAACCTTATACCTTACTCCTGAGGAAGAAGAATGTGATGATGTAATTGTAAAGGTATAATCTTTTAAATTTTTATCTTTCCAAGCTGCATAATTTGAATCGTATAATTCAGAATCAAAATAGTTTTCGTATGTAACATCCTTAATGCAGGAAAAGAGGAGAAATGGGAGCATCAATAGTATAATAAATGCTGTTTTTTTCATTTGTGTCACACAATAGCTTTATAGAATTATTATAATACTTTTTCCATTATTTTCTATCATAATCACTTTTTTATACTATGCATTTCAACTTTTTTCTAAAGTAGCAGCAATTTTCTTCCGATAATTATTAAGGTAATGGTTTATTTTTTTAAATTATAGTTTTATAATTATCATTACGTAGGAGAAAAAAATTGACAAAAGCAGAGTTTAAAACATTTTTAAAGGCAGTTCCAAAGGCTGAGATCCATCTTCATATTGAGGCAGTTATTTCGCTTGCAGGCGTAAAGAAGCTGTATAAAAACAGATTCGGCAAGGAAATGTCTAAAGAAGAACAGGTTGCACTTTTTTCATATAACGACCTGAACGGCTTTATACAGGCATTCCTCAAGATTCAGGATATGTATGTTTCTGAGGATGATTTCAACCTTGTTTTCAAAGAATTGGAAAAGTATCTGGTCAGCAACGGAATCAACTATTGTGAGGCTTTCTTTGCTCCATCTGCATTTATAAAGAAAGGCTTCAGCTATGCAAAGATGGTTGAGATTTTCCACAATCAGATTAAGAGAATTAAGGAAAAGGACGGAATCACTATCAAGCTGTTGATGGATGTAAGCCGTACGTTCGGTTGTGAAAACGCAATGAAGAACTACGAAATGCTTAAATCTGTCCCATGCGAAGATATTATTGGAATTGGTTTGGGCGGTGCTGAAGCTAAGGGCCCTGCAAAGGATTTTGCACCTGTTTACGAGCTTGCACTTAAGGAAGGCTACAAGGCAGTTGCACACGCCGGCGAAGATGTTGGTCCTGAATCAATCTGGGATTCAATCAACTATCTGCATGCACAGAGAATCGGACACGGAATTACTGCCATTCAGGATGAAAAACTGATGAAGCAGCTTGCAGATACACAGCTTCCACTTGAAGTTTGTATTACATCGAACACATTTACAAAGAAAATTGTTCAGGAAGCAAGCCAGCATCCTATCCGTCAGTTCTTTGATAAGGGAATGCTTGTTACTGTAAACACTGATGACCCTGTTTTCTTTAAGACTACCCTGCTCGATGAGTTCTGGATCTGCTATAAATGCCTGAACTTTACGATGGATGAAATTAAAAAGCTTGTTAAGAATGCTTATACTGCAAGCTTCCTTTCTGACAGCGCAAAGAAAAAGGCTATTGCAGCTGTAAACAAGGCCTGGACTATATAAACGCAGGATATACTTAAGACTGTGTGGTGTTGCTCGTCGGAGATTCGGCGGGCAATATTTTTTTAACGGGATAACGAGTGACAAAGGATACCGAATGACGAAGCTTGAACAGTATTACAATAAGTTTCATGAAGAGCACCGGCTTACGACAAGGCACGGGATTGTGGAGTTTACGACTACGATGAGGGTGATTGAAGAGGCGGTGGAGATTGTGCGGGGGAAGCGAACAATGGGGACAACCCTCGATGTGAATAATGGGGACACCCCTCTTAAAATTGCGGATATTGGGGCTGGAACCGGCAGATATTCGGTTGAATTGTGTCACCGCGGATATGACGTTACTGCAGTAGAGCTTGTAAAGCATAATCTGGAAATACTCCGGTCAAAGCACGAAAACATAAAGACCTGGCAGGGAGATGCGCGCAATCTTCATTTTCTGGAGGATGAAACCTTTGACATTACCCTGCTCTTCGGGCCGCTTTATCATCTTCACGGGAAGGAAAACAAGCTGGCTGCGATTTCTGAAGCAAAAAGGATTACAAAAAAAGGCGGAATCATACTTATTGCGTATGTGATGGATGATTACAGCGTTGTTCAGTACTGTTTCAGGGAGCATCACTGGGCGGAGGCTGATAAAAAAGGAGGGTTGTCCCCATTATTTCATACAGTCTGCACGGAAGACGATTTGTACGATTATGTGCGGCTTTCTGATATTGATGAGCTTAATAAGGCTGCGGGTCTGGAGCGAATAAAGATTATTGCGGCGGACGGTCCGGCTGATTATATAAGGCGCGAGCTGAATGAAATGTCTGAAGCGGAGTTTGAGGCGTTTATTCAGTACCACCTTGCAAACTGTGAAAGAATGGAGCTGCTGGGGGCTTCGAGCCATACGGTGGATATGCTGAGAAATAATTCTTAAGGAGGATTTCGTGAAAAAAGCTTTTTTGTTCATAACGTTATCTGCTGTTTTTATCGGGGCTTTAGTAAGCTCCTGTGTGATAACGACATCAAACAAAAAGAATAACGATACGGAAGAAGATATGACAACAGATAAAACAAATCCTGATGATTCAAAAAATCCTGATACACCGGATGATAAACAAGTAGATATAGAAAAATATGAAACTTATATCCCATTCATCCCGGAACCGGAAAAATGCTTTGAAATCGACCTTTCCAAACTGAATTTCTGGGAAACGGATAAAGGCTCAGGTATAAAATGCGGCACTTACAATCCCGAAACTAAAATCCTGGAACTGAATACTCAGTGGAAAGCAGGTGCTGTTTATGCGTGGAACTTTGCCGGAGCTGCAACGTTTGACGCTTCGGAATACAGCTATATCCGTATAGATTACGAGCCTGTAGATAACGGCGGTCCGACAAATCAGAAGTTCAGAATCCGCTGTATTTATGGCGACGGAACTGAGGAAATCCAGCTTTGCGAGAGAAAAAGGCATACTCAGTATTGCACTCTTAATCCGGAATTAAAGAAAGAAATAAAGCAGGTTGAAATCTGGTGCATAACGGAACAGCCGATTGCATATAAAATTAAGGGAATGTGGTTTACGCAGGACAAAATCATTTCTCCTGCAATTGAAGATAAAAAAGATGGCACATTTGACAATAATATCACCGCAATCAGCCTTGTAAAGGATATGGGAGTGGGCTGGAATCTTGGAAATACGTTTGATGCCCACTCTTTTGGCTGGGAACCAGAATACTGGAAACAGGGAATTGAAGCTGAGTTTCACTGGGAAGATACGGAAACGACATACGAGCTTTTAAAGTTTCCTTACGACAACGGCTACAAAACCTTGCGGGTTCCTGTGACCTGGTACTGCCACATAATTGACGATAAATATACAATTGACCCCGACTGGATGGCCCGCGTAAAAAGAGTTGTAGATATGGCTCTGGATATTGGGTATTACGTAATCTTAAATGAGCATCATTCGGTACATGGAGACCATGTTACAGAGTTCAGGACTAAATCCGGTCAGGAGCATCTATACGATAAAAGAAGAATGCCCTCACCTCTGGGTTATGCGGATGGTTATATTGTAAGTTCAAATCAGCAGGATATTGAAGAGTCGGAAAGATTTTTGAAAGCAGTCTGGACCCAAATTGCAGCAGCATTTAACGGCAGCTACAACGAAAAGCTTATTTTTGAGACGATGAACGAGCCCCGAAATCCGCGGGATGAACATCCGGCAACTTTCCATGATTCAACTAATCATGAATGGCAGCCATGTCTGAAGCTTCCTTATCATAAGAAGGATGGTAAGACAATCGGTGGTTACTGGTGCGACAACCGAGAATGTGAAGAATGTAAGGCTGAATACGAGGTTTTAAACAGGTATAACCAGGTGTGTCTGGATGCAATCCGTGCAAGCGGCGGGAACAATGCAAAACGGTTTGTAATGATTCCGGGCCTTTGTACAAATACAAGAACTGTTCTTCCAAAGGTTGAAGACGACGAAAACGGTATTTACGCTCCGGGTTTATTTAAAATGCCTGAAGATATAAGTGAAAATGCGGCAAACAATAAGCTGATTGTTACGGTTCACGAATATCCGGGCTGGAAGCAGAATGAAGGAAACTCGGTTTTTGCTCCGCGCATGCAAACTGAAATATCGGAAAACCTGAGATTATTGAATGAAGCTTTTGTAAATGGTGCAAATGGGGACATTCCTGCTGCAAATGGGGACATTCCTGTTGTAATCGGTGAAACTGGAACCGGGCGTCAGTCTATTTCATATGACGAGCGTGTAAAATGGATTAAGTTCCTGATGGAGCATGCCCGAAAATACGGAATGAGTGTTATCTGGTGGGATTGCGGCAGTGATGAAGATGCCTTTGCACAAATCAACCGTGAAAAGATTTGTTTTTATGAGCCTGATTTTGTTGCGGAAATGATGAAGGCTTATTACGAAACACCTTCCCTGCATTAAGAGAGCTTTATTAAAAGAGCTTTATTTGGCGTTGATTGGAGTTGTTATAATATGGAAAATCAGTTTTCGAGGACAGAACGGTTACTTGGGACACCCGCAATGGAAAAGCTTAAGGTCGCCAGGGTTGCGGTGTTCGGTATTGGAGGGGTTGGCGGTTACGTTGCAGAAGCCCTTACCAGAAGTGGAGTTTACAAGCTTGATTTGATTGATAAGGATGAGGTTTCGCTCACAAACATTAACCGGCAGATTATTGCGCTGCACTCTACGCTTGGCCGGGCAAAGGTTGATGTGATGAAGGAGCGCATACTGGATATAAATCCTGAGGCAGAAGTTCGGACTTACAAGTGTTTTTATCTGCCGGAAACGCGTGATCTGTTTGATTTTTCACAATACGATTATGTTGTTGATGCGGTTGATACGGTAACGGCTAAGATTCAGCTGATTGTGCAGGCAAAAGAGAGGGATGTCCCCATTATCTGCAGTATGGGTGCGGGAAACAAGGTTGTCCCCACTGCGTTTGAGGTTGCCGATATTTCAGAGACGAGTGTATGCCCGCTTGCACGCGTTATGAGGCAGGAATGTAAAAAACGCGGGATTCGGGATGTGAAAGTTGTGTATTCGAAGGAAAAGCCTGTGAACAATGGGGACAACCTTAATTGTTTAACCAAAGGAAACAAAGGGGACACCCCTGTAAAAACAGAGAATCTCGAACTGAAAGGGAACGGAATAGCTCCAGCAAGCTGTGCGTTTGTACCGTCCGTTGCGGGGCTGATAATTGCGTCGGAAGTGATTAAGGATTTGATACGATGAGGGTTGTCCCCATTATCACCTATTTACACGCTAGGTTACTAACTATATAATTCATCTCATGGAATACGAAGCTTTACCTTTACCGCCAGCCGGTTCTACAGTTGCAGTGGGACTTTCGGGGGGCGTGGATTCAACTTTAACAGCACTTTTACTCAAACAGAATGGCTGCAACGTAATCGGCGTAACAATGTCGGTGTGGGATGGCCATATTCCGGCAGTAGAAGCAGAAAAAGCTTTTCATGATGCGTGCTACAGTCCTGATGAGCAGGAAAACATAGAAGATTGTACAAAGTTCTGCGAGGAAAATGGTATTGAATATCACGTTATAGATGTAAGCGCTGAATATAACCGTGAAGTTCTTGATTATTTTACAAGTGAGTACCGAAGCGGAAGAACTCCGAATCCATGTATAAGATGCAACCGGTTTATTAAGTTTGGTGCACTTCTGGAAGGAATTAAAAAGCTTGATATTGATTTTGACTATTTTTGTACCGGCCACTATGCGAAAATTGTCCGTCCGACGAATGGATTGTGGAATACCGACAAGCGTCCCTGTATGATTGCCTGTGCATCCGATGAATCAAAGGACCAGACTTATTTTTTATGCCGGATTCCATCTGACATTCTTGAAAAAGTGCGTTTTCCGCTTGCCGGAATTAAAAAATCAGAGGTTTTTGAACTTGCACATAAGGCAAATCTTAGTGCCGCTAACCGCAGTGAAAGTCAGGACTTTATCGACATAAAATATATTGATTCGCTGTTTGGGGACAAGCCTTCGGTTCCGGGTAATTTTGTGGACATAAACGGCAAGGTTCTTGGTCAGCATAAAGGAATTGAGCATTATACGATTGGTCAAAGGCGTGGTCTTGGTGTTTCCGGGCCTGTCCCCTACTACGTTAAGAAGATTGATGTTGAAAAAAATGAGATTGTGCTGGCGGTAAAGGAAGAATTGAACTCTACAAGTCTTGTCGCTGATGATTTTGTGTGGCCGGGCGGAATTGAACCGATGGAATCCTTTGAAGCAGCTGCCAAAATCAGACTTCGAAGTCGCACTGCAATTGGTACGGTTGAGCGTTATGTTCCAGGAGAAGATGATAAAACTGAATACAAGGGACAACCCTGGAAAATTACTTTTGAATGCGCGCAGTATGCCGTCACACCGGGACAGTCCTTGGTGCTTTACAAGGATGATGTGATTATTGGCGGCGGAATTATCGTCAAAGCCCTAAACTAGATTATTTTGGTAGAAAGATTACATGAAAACGATTCGGATGGAGTTCCATTTTTTTGGACAGGTTCAGGGTGTTGGTTTCAGATATACCGCAAAATATACCGCTTCGGGGCTTGGCATTACCGGCTGGGTTATGAACGAATGGGATGGCACCGTTACAATGCAGGCTCAGGGAACAAAAGAACAGCTTGATCAACTTCTATCCCGTCTTGAAAACGCAGTTTTTATCCAGATTGACCGCATAGAAAAAACGCATATTGCAGTTGATGAGGATGAATATTCGTTCAGGATCGAATAGTAAAGATGAAATGTTTTAAATGAGGAGTGTCCCTATTATCACTAAGGAAGGTTGTCCCCATTATACTCTTATCTTTTTAGATAAACCATTAAGAGCATTATATCACTATTGCGAATACCACTGATTCTGTTTGCCTGACCGAGTGTAACGGGACGGATTTTTTCCAACTTAATTCGTGATTCAGATGAAAGAGATGGTATACTTCCATAATCAAAATCAGGAGGAATACGGGTATTTTCCATTTTATGCAGCTTCTCGACACGTCGGTCTTGCTTTTCTATATAATATTTGTACTTTACCTCAATTCTGGCTTCTTCCCAGTCCTTTTCATCATAACCAGGATTCTCCATATCAGGCTTTTTTAACAGGAGGGACTCTATTTCTTCAAGTCGGGCATACTTTTCGTTTATTGCATCAAACTGAGCCTGTGTTTTCAAGCCACATTCAAACGCGTATTTTGCAAGTCTTCTGTCCGCAGTATCATGACGGAGTTTGAGACGATATTCGGCACGGGCTGTGAACATTCTGTAAGGTTCTTTTGTACCAAGCGTTACTAAATCATCAATAAGAACACCTATGTAAGCTTCATCTCTTCCAAGAATTACCGGTTTATATTCTGGAATCACCTTAAAGTTTTCGTAACCGGCTGATTTTTGCACTGAACTCTCAAAATCATTAAGCTCTTTTGTTTCCTGTTCGCTCATACGGGCAAAACTTGCAAGTTCCATTGCCGACATATTAAGACTTGGATGGAAAGAGTTTGGTTCTATGCTAATGGGGACAGCCTTGATTGATTCTGGTATTGCAGAGAGTGGTCCGCAAAGTTCCTTATGAGCACGAGCATAGAGTCCTGCATTCATTCCAGCAACAAGCCCCTGTCCTGCTGCCTCTTCATAACCGGAAGTTCCATTTATCTGTCCAGCATTGAATAATCCTGCTACCCTTTTTGTTTCCAAGGACGGAAAAAGTTGTGTTGGTTCAACAAAATCATACTCTACCGCATATCCGGGACGGCTCTGCACAGCATTCTCAAAACCTGTCATCGTACGCATAAAGGCATCTTGAACGCTTTCAGGTAGTGATGACGAGAGTCCGTTTAGATAGATTTCGTCTGTTTCAAGACCTTCCGGTTCTACAAAAATCTGATGCCGATCTCTTTCTGTAAAACGCATAACCTTGTCTTCAATCGAAGGACAATAACGTGGTCCAATTCCACTGATTTTTCCGCTGTATAATGGGGAACGCCCTATGTTCTTTCTGATGATTTCGTGTGTACGCTCATTCGTATAAACAACATGACAGTTTACCATTGGGCGATCTACTTTTTCATCATCAAAACTAAAAGGGACAACCTTTTCATCCCCCGGCTGTTCCTCCAGTTTTGAAAAATCAACTGTACTTTTTAATATTCTTGGGGGTGTCCCCGTTTTTAGACGGCCAGTAGTAAATCCCAAACGGTGTAAACTTGCGGTAAGCCCATAAGCACCAGATTCCCCTAACCGGCCACAAGGGGCATCGTATTCACCGATGAAGATTCTACCACCGAGGAATGTCCCCGTTGTCAACACAACAGCCCGTACTGGTATAATTCTTCCTCTTTCAGTAACAATACCGGTAACCTTTTGACGCATACCGCTTCTTGCTACTTGAGATGCATAATCGGGAGAATCAATATTTGAACCGCTGTATCCACGCATTTCGCCAGGAATTGAACCTGAATCGGCAGAACTGTCTGCATTTGGTGGAAGAGGTGTCGTTGATTCTGTTGTCAGAATATCCGTTACAGTATCCATGAGAGTGTAAAGATTAGGAGTCATCTCACAGATATGTCGAGCAAGTTGTGAATAGGTAATTTTATCTGCTTGAGAACGCGGAGCCTGAACTGCAGGTCCACGGCTTTTATTCAGCATTCTGAATTGAATCATACTGCGGTCAATGAGCTTTGCCATCTCGCCACCCAAAGCATCAATTTCCCTTACAATATTTCCCTTTGCTATTCCTCCGATTGAAGGATTACAACTCATACGACCAATTGCATCCGGAGTTTGAGTAATGAGGACAGTCTTGAGCCCCATACGAGCATTTGCAAGAGCAGCTTCAATTCCGGCATGACCTGCCCCTACTACTGCAACATCATAAAAATCATAAAAACCTGGCATATTCATTTCCAAAACTATAATCTATAGTAATAATTTCAAGGAAACATAATCATTATGAGACAATCTCATTATCAAGAGTGTCCCCTTTATACATCGATTATAATTGTCACGATTATACTTAAAATAATAAGCTTTTACAATCTGAAGAATAATTCCAATAGAACCATTTTATTTCATTATCTTAATCAGGCTCTGCGGATTAATGACTGACTTATTCCGGTAAGTCTCGATATTTTGTAAGAAGGAATTCCATTTTTTTTCAGAATACTTACTTTTTCTATTATTGTATTTCTATCAAGGCTTTGCAATGAATGAGGATTTATAACACAGAGTTTTTCTCTTATTATTGAAAGGCATCTGGAATCATTCAAGATTATTCTATTCTCATATTCCATACATTCATCAGAATTAGAAAGCGAAACATAATCCGAAAACTTCTTAAATCCACCAAATACTCGGAATATATATGAATAATCTGTAATACTTTTATGATTTTCGTTTTTTATAGCTGCTGAACTATCTATTTTACTATGCTTAATCTCCGTAAAACTGCTCCATTCATATTCATCGTATTTGGAAATACCTGCTTTCTGGGGATTTCTGATGATATAACGTACGACTTTTTTGAAACTGACCTCATTTTCTATAGGCATACTAAGATATCTACCCTGAAAAAGATGACCTGTACGTTCATATTTTATATTGAATCTTCTGACATAACTAGTATTCAATTTTAGCATGAGCTTACTCATTAAAAAATTGCCTTTTCCTATCAGAAGATGAACATGATTACTCATCAGGCAATAAGCATAGACACTGATATTCAATTGATCTGTATATTTTTTTAATAAAGAAATAAAAAGCTTTCTGTCATTATCATCATAAAAAATGTTTTGCCTGTTATTTCCGCGTATAATTATATGATAGATTCCAGTTTCTCCATATTGCCTCGGTTTTCTTGCCATACAACAATTACCTCCTGCTATAATATAGTCGAAACTTGAAGAAAAAGTGCAGTTTTAGAACATAATTTTTTCAAAAAATTAAGTCTGTCCCCTTTATTTTTTTATTTTGGCAGTAAAGGTTGTCCCCTTTGTTCTCTTATGCTATATTATTTGTATGAGTGATATATTTCATCAAACAGATAACGAAAACGAAAATATTGCAACAGATGATTCTGAAGTACAATTACCTCCGGAATGCAGCGTTATAATCTATAATGACGATTATACGACTATGGATTTTGTTGTAGATATTCTAGTATCCGTTTTCAATAAATCACATGAAGATGCAACTAATCTTATGTTATTAATCCATGAAACTGGTTCAAGCGTCATTGGGAAATATACTTATGATATTGCCGTATCCAGAACAAAAACCGCCAGAAACCTTGCAAAGAAAAATGGATTCCCATTAAGGCTGGAAATAGAATAGATGAGTAAAGAAAATAACAGTAAAGGCTTTGTCAGACAGATGAAGGTAAGCCCAATGCTTACAAAAATACTCTCAGATTCTCTGGAAGAAGCAAAAAAAGCTCATCATCAGTTCTTTACACCAGAACATATACTATCTGTAGCACTCCGTGATGATTTTATCTGCCAGATTCTTCATAACAGCGGTAGTGACAATAACCTTTTGCGGTCAAAAATCTCAGATTATATCTCAAACAGCATTCCTGTAATATCCGAAGATGCAAATCCTGACATGATAGAGAATCCTATTGAATCTTCCGGCTTTCAGTCTGTGATGAATAGAGCTGTATTTCACTGTATATCATGCTCGGCCGATGTGATTGATATAACGGACATTCTTGTCAGCATGCTTGAAGAAACTAAAAACTACTGCTCCTATTATATGAAAACCAGTGGTATCGACAAACTCAAGCTCCTGGAAACTATCAGCAGGATGAAAAACACAGGAGATAAGAATAAAAATCCAAGGAGGATTGTCCCCCTTAGCTCTAATCCATTTCCAGATGGCTTTTCATCAAACAATCAGGGTGGTTTAGACAGATTTACGATCAATCTCACCGAAATGGCAAAAAAGAATCAGCTTGATACCTTAATCGGTCGTGATGAAGAACTGGAAAGAACCATTCAAATCCTTTGCCGTCGAACAAAAAACAACCCTTTACATGTCGGAGATGCAGGAGTCGGCAAAACTGCAGTAACTTACGGCCTTGCACAAAGAATTGTAGAAGGATTAGTCCCTGATTTCTTAAAAGATTTTACAATATACAGTCTGGATATAGGACTTCTTCTGGCCGGATCTAAATTCCGCGGCGATTTTGAAGAAAGACTCCATTCGGTAATAGATGAATTAAAGAACAACAAAAAATCCATTCTCTTTATTGATGAAATTCATATGATTATGGGCGCCGGTACCAACGGAAACTCCCAGCTTGATGCCGCAAACCTGCTCAAACCTGCCCTTGCAGACGGAAGTATTCGCATCATCGGCTCAACAACTTATGAGGAATTTTCTTCACACTTTGAAAAAGACAGGGCATTGGCTCGTCGGTTCCAGAAAGTTGATATTTTAGAGCCTACCCGACTTGAAACTATCAGAATCCTCAATGGTATACGTCATAAATATGAAGACTATCATGAAGTAAAATACACTAATGCAGCAATAGAAGCCGCAGTAGATTTATCAATACAGTATCTCCCGGACAGAAAATTACCTGATAAAGCAATTGATATAATTGATGAATGCGGTGCATACCTCCATATCAATAATAATGGCGGATTTAAGGGGACCCAAAAAGGAAACAAAACAATTCAGAAAACGAAGGTTGTCCCCATTGTCACACAGGTAACAGTTCCAATAGTCAGAAAAATCACTGCAAGAATCGCAAAACTCCCGATAGATACTATTACTGGGGATGAAAGAGAAATCCTCCGAAATATCGAAGACCAGTTTAGGGCAGAAATATTCGGTCAGGAAAAAGCAATTCAAACCTTAAGCAAAGCTGTAAAACTCACACGGGCTGGCTTTAAAAATCCTGATAAACCGGAAGCCTGTTATCTCTTTGTAGGTCCGACAGGCTGTGGAAAGACAGAACTTGCAAAAACTCTTGCAAAAATTCTGAAAAAGCCGCTTCTCAGATATGATATGAGCGAATATCAGGAAAAACACTCCGTCAGCCGCTTAATAGGTTCTCCACCTGGTTACGTTGGTTTTGAAGAAGGGGGACAACTCTCAAAAGATGTACGGAAAAATCCAAACTCGATCATTCTTTTTGACGAAATTGAAAAAGCTCACGAGGATATTTATAACATTCTGCTTCAAGTCATGGATTATGGTGTCCTTACTGATAACCAGGGACGTAAAGCTGACTTCAAAAACTGCATGATTATCATGACCAGCAATGCAGGAGCCAGGGAAATGGAAAAACCTGGAATCGGATTCGGTTCCTTAATCTCCGATTGTGATGAAGCAACACTTAATGAAGCCGTCAACAGGGAGTTTCCTCCTGAATTCAGAAACAGACTCGATGCAGTCATACCATTCGGACACCTCGACATGAAGGTAGTCCGTCTTGTCTGTCTCAAGGAAATACGAAAGCTTTCTGCAAGAATGACTGCAAAAAAGGTTTCACTGAGTGTTACAGACAGATGTACAGATTATCTGACAGAATTGGGTTACTCAAAAGAATTCGGTGCGCGTAATATGAGCAGGACAATCGAAGGAAATATAGCAAACGCTCTTGTTGATGAAGTCCTTTTCGGAAAACTCTCGAAAGGGGGGACAGTCCTGGCTGATTACGATGGAGAAAAAATCACTTTCACCTATGGAAAAGAAAAATAAAGTCCCACATTTCTCAATCTCAGGCTTCATAATTTTTCCGGTACTTGTAACAATAGCAGTATGTCTGGCAGCATGTTACTTTCTATTCGTATTTTCAAAGCAGACACCGACAAAAAACTCAGATTCTTTCTCCCGAAATTACCACATAATAGTAACAGGCAATTCTGATACAGAGTTATTTCTAAAACAGGTATATGATGGCGCATCAAAACTAGGAGCATCCTATAACGCTGTAGTCGAATTATATGTTCCGGGCTCACAGGCAGAGGATGTCTCACCTCAATCCCTGTTTGATTACGCATCTTTTGTAAATGCCGACTGTGTAATCGCCTATATCGACTCAACCAGCAGCGGAATAAGCGTTCCCAGAAGGATGGATGATACAGTCATTCCCCTTGTTACTACCGGCCTCTATGATCCGAATCTACAGCAGATTTCTTTCATAGGAAACAGCTACTGGGAATTGGGTAAAAAATTCAGTGATGAAACGGTTAAATTTCTGAACGACAGGGGACAGGCCTACATAATCGGAAAAGAAGTCTTCTCTGCATCCTCCCTCAGCTCTCTGGTAAACAGTATTCAGGATTCCCTCTTGTCTCATGAAAACATAAGCTACAGCATAAGCGACACAATTTCCCCAGCACAACTCACAGACAACCTCATCAATAACGCAGTCCTCTTTATCTGCCTTACAGAAGAAGATACCATAGCCTTAGCCCAGATGATTATTGAACTTAAGCTGACCGACATCAAGCGATTTGGAATAATCGGCTTTGGTAACAACGAAACCTGCCAGCTTTACCTCAGCAAAGGCATCATTGATGAATTGATATCCCTTGACCCTGAAAAAATCGGCGAAACAGCAGTCCGTGAGTTCTTTGAATACAGAAACAAGGGACACGCCAACAGTTACATAGCCGCCGATGTTAAGATAAGAGAAACAATGAACAGGAGCAGCAGATGAGACTGATGAAACTTAAATCGTTTCTTGAAAACAAAAGTCTCCGCTGGCGTATAATGGTTTGTGTTACCGTAGCCCTTATCCTTATGGGCACCATGCTCCTTTCAATGATAAGGCTCACCTTTAACTCCGTAGAAACACTCGGCGATTCATATAAATCAAACTCTGAAATAAACAACTTTTCCCTCCAGCTTGCCGAAGCCGAAAAGGCCATGGAAACCTATGTAAGCTATCATACATTCGAAAGCATAGACGCCTATTATTCCAATCGTTACAAAATAGATGAATACATCCAGACAATGCAGAAGCGTCCCTCAACCGATGAAGTCAGACAGAAGGAATACATAGTTTACCAATTCTCCAGATCCTTCATCTCTTACAGCATGAAGGCAGTAGCAGCCAGACGGGGAAACAATACGGAAGATTTGAATTATTACTATAAAAAGACACTGGACTGCTACAACATGCTTCTTTCACAGCTTCTTGAGCTCAACAAGCTGCTTCTCCAGCAGAATGCCGCAAACTACGAAAAAAATCATGACAGAATCCTGTCCTCAACACAGCTCAGCTTTACTTTTTTCTCCGTATTAGCCCTGCTAATCTTCACTTTTATCTATCTGACAATTACATCCCTCACAAAACCGCTGGTAGAAATCTCCGAAATAGCCCATAGAGTTTCTAAGAGGGATTTTGATGTACCGCTTTTCAACAGAAATACGAATGATGAAATTGGCAACATCTGCCGTGCGTTTGACAGAATGATTATAAGCATAAGGGAATACATCGACACAATCTGGGAAAAAGCCCGTACAGAAGCAGAATTGAGGGAAAAAGAGATTGAAATGCAGGCTCTTTATACCGATGCACAGCTGCGTGCCCTTCAGAATCAGATAAATCCTCATTTTCTGTTCAATACGCTTAATTCCGGGGCACAGCTTGCCATGATGGAAGGAGCAGACAAAACGTGCTACTTCATCGAACAGGTTTCCGACTTTTTCCGCTACAATATACAGCAGCAGAAACAGACAGCAACAATAGATGAAGAACTTGGACTCGTTGATAATTTTGTTTACATAATGAAAGTTAGATTCGGAAGTCGGCTTGAATTTGAGAAGGTTGTCCCCACTGTTCCATTAAACGTCGAAATCCCCGCAATGACCCTCCAGCCTCTTGTTGAAAACTGCATCAAGCATGGATTAAAAAATACGACAGGAAAAGTGTCCCTGGAAATAGCATTCGAAGGAAAATACATAACAATTTCCATCTCAGACAACGGCAGCGGCATTCCAGACCAGGTAAAAGAAAACGTTTTCAAGGCAGTTTCATCCGACACAACAAGACTTCCAGCAGAAATCCTCAATCAGACAGCTGAACCTGTCATAGATGACACAGAAAAACACACGGGGACAGGCCTCATAAACGTTTTCCTCCGCCTGAAGCTATATTTCCACCGTGACGATATATTTGATATTACAAATGGTCCCGATGGAAAAGGCACAAAGTTTATAATAAGGATTCCAAACCATGTATAATATTCTTTTAACCGATGATGAACAGATTGTAATAGACTCACTAAGCTTTATCATAAACAAAAACTTTGAGGGACAGGTCTCCCTTTTCACTGCCCTTTCCGGCACCGACGCACTTAAAATCGTAACAAAAGAAAACATCGACATCATCTTTATGGACATAAATATGCCCGGTCTCAGCGGATTGGAAACCGTAAGCTGCATAACAAAGCTCAAACCCGATACCGTAATCATAATCCTCAGCGCATTCGACAGATTCCAGTATGCACAGGAAGCAATGAATCTCGGAACCTTCAAATACATCACAAAACCGGTAAACAGAAACGTAGTCATCCAGACAATCAGAAGCGCAATGGATTTTATAGATACAAGACGCGGAAAACAGAACGCTGATCAGGAGCTTCACAAAAAACTCGACCTTGTTTCTCCCATGATAGAGAGTGATTTCATCTTTGCCTGCATCTACAATAACGAAAACTCCTTCAATCTCTCCGCTTACCTGGATTATTTCGGCATTTCAGACTGTCCATGGTGCTTCTGCTGCTTTGAACTGCCAAATATAAACTCAGAAAACCAGCTTTCGGTCTACAATAAAATCAGGGACATTCTTAATGATAATCACCGCTGCCTTGTAAGCTCCTTCCTTATGAACAGGATAATAGTCCTCTACCCGCTGGATAACTTGGAATACAGCACGGAACAGTACATATCAGACATAAACAGGCTGTTCAAAACCCTTTGTTTTACAATAGGGACAGGCCTGCGTGCAGGAATCAGCAGTGCCCAGACAGACTGGAGGCTTCTTAAAGCCTCATATAACGAAGCAATAACCGCACTAAACCAGACGCCGCAGTCAGGTGGTATTTTCTTCAGCGGTGATAGTGCAAATGGGGACAACCCTGCTTCGAATCATGCAGACGAGTTCAAAAAACACATAATCGGAAGGCTTAAACTGGGTGATGTTTCCGGCGTTAATGCCTATCTTGAGCTTTTCTGTACAAACCTTACAGCAAATCAGCAGGATATCGACAAAATCAAGAACTCCTTTTTTGACCTGATTGTCACCGCCAGCAACATCACAAAGGAAATAAACAGTTCTTTCCACAGCGAAACCTTTGACAATGCATTTTCTACCCTCAGCAGCGAAAACAGCCTTACCATGCTCAAGGATTTTGTACATAAATTCCTTCTTGAGTGTATAGCTGCCGTCAACAGTACAAAAACACAGGGGGACAGCCCTGCCATAAAAAAAGTCTGCGACTACATCAACAGCAACCTTTCCAAAGATATTTCTCTTGAACAGATGGCAGAATACGCAAATGTAAGCTCTTTTTACCTGAGCAGGCTTTTCAAGGAAGAAAAAGGCATAACGTTCATCAATTTTCTTACCGACAGGCGACTTGAAAAATCACGGGAACTTTTAAGCAATACAGAGCTCTCCATCAAGGAAATAACCGCTTCCATAGGATATAATGACCAGAATTACTTCAGCCGACTCTTCAAAAACAAATACGGAGTTTCTCCAACAGAATACAGGAGTGAAAAGAAATGAAAAAACAAAGAGGGTTGTCCCCATTGTTCAAATCAACCAAACCACTAGGGTTGTCCCCATTATCACTCCCATTATCACTAAAATCAAGGTTGTCCCCATTATTCCTCATCCTTCTTCTCCTCCTCATCTCCTGCACCGGCAGAAAAAAGGCAGCAACCTCCGAAAAACGAAGCGAAATATCATCCTCGGACAGAATTACAATCGGATTTTCAATAGACACGCTTGCAATTGAACGCTGGCAGCACGATCTTGATGTATTCATGAACAAGGCAAAGGAAATGGGAGCCGATGTCATAGTCCAAAACGCAGGAAATGACATTGAAGAGCAGAAACGCCAGCTTATGTATCTTTTAGACAGAAATGTTAACGTAATCGTAGTCCTTCCCAAGGAAGCAAACTCAATCTCAGAGCAAATCCAGAAAATCAAGGCAAAAAATATCCCCGTAATCTCTTATGACCGTCTCACCCTAAACGCCGACATAGACTTATACATGACAATAAACAGCGAAAAAGTCGGCGAACTTATGGCACAGGGGCTCCGGAAAGCTGCAAGGGGGACAACCTGGTACTGCATTCTCGGCCCCGAAGAAGATTACAATATGACCCTTATCAAACGTGGAATCAACAAAGTCATAACAGGCTCCCCAATCAGGATAACACACACCTTCTACACAAGCGGCTGGAACTACGACCTTGCATATCAGGAAATGGTCCGGCTCATAACAAACAATTCCATCCCGGATGCCATCGTGTGCGGAAATGATGCCGTTGCCGACAGCGTAATCCAGGCCCTAACACTCTATTATAAGGATAATCACATCCCGGTCTGCGGTCAGGATGCCGATATAGCCGCCTGCCAGTACATAGTTCAGGGCAAACAGGACTTTTCCGTTTATAAACCGATTACAAAGCTTGCCGAACTCACCGCCGAATATGCCGTAAGGATTGCAGAAGGCGAAGAAGTCGAAGAACTGAACAGTAAGCTTGCAACAATCAATAATAACTATGGGGACATTCCTGTTCTCTGGCTCGAACCGGAAATCGTAAACAAAGACAATATAGATGAAATCATAATCAATTCAGGCTTCCACACCCACGGCGAAGTCTACCGCGACAGATAATTGAGGCAGATAAATCATACAGATAAATTAAACAGGAAAAAACTATGGAAACAATGGAAACAGCACTTTATCTTATACCAGTAACTTTAGGCGAAACAGAACTAAACAGGGTTGTCCCCATTTACAACCGCGAAATAATCCTCGGAATCAAGCACTTCATCGTAGAAAACATCCGCTCTGCCCGCCGCTTCCTTAAAAAAGTCGAAAAATCAATCGATATCGACGAGCTGACCTTTTACGAACTGAACCGCCACACCGACCGCAAAATCATTTCCGAATACCTCAAGCCACTCGAAGAAGGAAAATCCGTCGGCATAATCTCAGAAGCAGGCTGCCCCGCAATTGCAGACCCGGGAGCCGATGTCGTAGCCATAGCACAGACAAAAAAAATGAAGGTTGTCCCCCTTATCGGTCCTTCCTCCATAATCCTCTCCCTCATGGCAAGCGGCTTCAACGGCCAAAGCTTTGCCTTCAACGGGTATCTCCCTGTAGAAACCGCCGAAAAGAAAAAAGCCCTCCACAAACTTGAAACCAGAATCTATAACGAGGACCAGACTCAAATCTTCATCGAAACACCCTACCGCAACCTCAAGCTGCTCGAAACCCTTCTTTCCACTCTGCGCCCTCAGACAAAACTCTGCATCGCCTCATGCATCACCTGCCCCGAAGAATCCATCAAAACACTCACCATCCAGCAGTGGAAAAAAGCCCCTCTCCCCGACATTGCAAAAATCCCGGCCATCTTCCTGCTGTACAAATAGGGACAACCTTGATTAAATATTGATTAAACAATGGGGACAACCCTAATAAATCCTAATCAATCATTTTCGAAAAATAAAGTGCCTTATAATTCAATCCATCCCAGTTTCTTGTACACTCCTTTGTGTATTCGTACTTAAACCCAAGCGATTCACAAAGCTTTTTTGACTTCAGATTCTGTTCAAAGCAGCTGTAAACAAACTTTCTGGCATTTAAATCTTCCCTGAGCATTTCCAGAAACAGCCCCAAAGCCTGTTTTCCATATCCCTTACCCTGAAATTTTCGCGAAATACAGATTCCGCAGTCTTCAAAAACGCCTTCTCCAATCTCTTTTGCTCCGATAAACCCAATTGCTTCATCAGTATCTTCCAGGCAAACATAAAATGCATAATTTGTCCTCTGGAACTCAATAGTTTTTTCCAGTCTGATTTTTGCCTCATCATAATTTTCAACAGGTTTCCAAAGCATATATTCAGCAAGCTCATTATCCTGCCACACATTTTCCCACATTGCGTCTAAATCATCAGCTTTTGCTTTCCGTAAAATGATATTTTCCATATTTTGATTATACCATTCTATAACAAATGGAACAAATGGGGACAACCTTGATTAAATAATGGTAAATAATGGGGACAACCTTGACCAGCACACCATACAGCGCTACGATAGACCGAGGAGTGTTACCATTGTTAGAGGGTTGTCCCCATTATTAACAACAAAGTGAGAAAAATACCATGCAGGAAATCATAACACAGATTAAAAACCAGACGGAAATCAATTTTATCAATATCGAAGACCAGATTCGGGTTGCAGATTTAGAAAAGGTGTTTGATGGAGTTAACGGTTCCAGATACATTTTTCACAATCTGCATTCAATGGACAGATTTTTCATAAATCCGGTTGATTATGTTTACGAAGGCGAAAAGCTTTTGGGCATTCCGGAAAACTTAAGTGTGATTGCAACCGACCGCGAAGGTTATGTTGAGGATGTTTCAATCGTAATTCCGCGCGAAAAGCTCCTGGCATATTTTGAATATGTTAAGAATAAAATCGAAGCCTATTTTGAAAGTCTGACCACCGAAGCCCTTTTGCAGAAACCGGAAGGCTGCGAATACACCCGCCTTGAACTAATTCTTGCACAGTTCCGCCATCAGATGTGGCACGCAGGTCTTTCTTCTGCAATCACGTTCGAAGGCAAAAAAATCTGGAATGAGTTTACAGGCTTAAGTGGTCTTCGCAAAATGATAAAGATGAAGAACGGGTAAATCAGGGTTGTCCCCATTATACCTTGATTATTTTAGGAGGGGAAAGCCTTCCCCCCGCTCCAGCCCGCTTCGCGGTCTTCCGCTCCCCCTTCTAACGGGCTCAAACGCCGCCCGTAACGCCCGCTAAACAAAACACTTCTCCATCCATCTGGCAACTCCATCCTCTTCGTTAGCCCCACAAACCTCATCTGCAGCCAGTTTTACCTCGTCTATGGCATTTGCCATTGCAACTCCACATCCGCAGATTTTCAGCATCCCGATATCATTAAAATCATCGCCGAACGCCGCAATCGCCCCGGCAGAAACCTTCAGATGCTCACACAAAACTTCAATTGCCTTTTCCTTAGTTGCTCCCTTTTTGCTCAGCTTGTACCAGGGAATATCAGAAAAAGGAAGATAATCAACATTTTCAAGCCCAACGCTGGAAGCAATTTTTTCCACCAGTTCTTTATCAAGCGTTTCAATGCACATTTTCATGCAGGGCTCACGAAAATCAGAAAAATCATTGAACGTCCAGAACTTATCGCCAAGCTCATCTTTGGAATTAGAATAAAGACCTGTTTCGTTATCTGCTGAAAGTACAATATCCTTACCGCCAAACTTAAAGGCAGCATCAATAAGTTTTCTCACCTCATCAACCGTAAACTGGCAGTCGTAAATCTTTTTATCACGGTAAGTTATCATACCGCCGCCGTTTGTAATAAGAATATCGGGTGAGATGCCGTCCAGAAACTTTACTGCATTAACCTTTGCACGCGAGGTACAGATTCCAAACAGAATGCCCTTTGCCTGCACCTGCCTTATAACCTGTTTTGTATAATCTGAAATTGATTTGTCGTTGCGGAAGAGAGTTCCGTCTAAATCTGAAAGTATTATAGATATGTTTTCCATATTCAATTATGAATGTTTTTTTCCTTTTATTCAAGCAATTCGATTTTTTATTCGATTTTTATTTCTGCTTTAATTTTTTCCCGGTTATATCAGCAGATTGGCAATTTCTTTTTTCCAGTCCCTGCTCCACTTTACGTTTTCCATAAATACGATTGAAGTAAGTCCCTGCACCGAAGCCCAGATTCGTATAATCTCCAACTCCTTTTCATAATCAGAAAGTCCGGGCTTTTTCTGTTCAAAATATTCCGTGCACAAATCCTTTAAGATATTGAACGGCTTAAAATTATTCCCGGCGCCCCCCTTACAGTTCCCCTCACCGTCCACGTTACAGTCCCCTGCATTATAATCCAGGCTCAAATGAATATATCCCCGCGAAAACAAAAAGGTAAAATATTCCGGATTCTTCATAAAAAACAAAACATACGCATTTCCAAGCGCAAGGATTTTTCTTTCAACGTCACTCACGTTTTCTCCACCACCCTCTTCTTTCTGTTTTCCAGCCGCTGATACATCTGCCGCCGCAACAGCATTTTCCAGATACCGGGTAAAGCTTTCCGTTACATATTCCTTAATCGCGTTTACCAGATCTTCCTTGCTCTTAAAATGCGCATACGGAGCCGCCATGCTTACACCGCATTTTTCCGCCAGCTTCCTCAAAGACAAAGCTTCTTCGCCTCCGGCATTTATCATTTTTATGCCTTCTTCAATAAGAGCATTCCTCAAATCTCCGTGATGATATTTATTCTTCTCTGACATGATTAAGCATTGCCTCTATAGTTAGTTCATTTTCTTCCCACAAAGGAGAATGAGCTGAATTATAGAAAGTATAGAATGATTTTTCCGGTGCTTCAAGTTTTTCGTATAATTCTTTTGAAAGTGTAATCGGCGTTGTGTAATCATAATAACCGCTTAAAAATGCAACCGGAATCTGTGCCGGCAAATCAGAGTCCACGGTAAAATCACTGTACGGTGTTTTTCCAAGTAAAGTTTTCCCGCGCCAGAAATTGATTTTTTCCTTCACCGTATAACACTTGCACCCCATCTGTTTAAAGAAAATATCCTTTGCATCAGACCTCATGTCGCGTGTTGTAGCACAGCCTGCCATCAAAAGGATTTTCTCCCAGTCCTTCCCGATTGTCGAAGGCTTTTTTACAGAAAACTCACCGTCATCAGAAATCTTTACAAGCTTGTTCATTTTCCGGAGAGCCTTTGTGTTGCCCTCCTTTTCAAAAAGCTCTTTCATAAAATAATAGCCTTCTTCATATCTGCGCACAGAATCTTTACCAACCGCAACCTGGCCCATACCAAAATAACAGTAAAAATCTTCGGTGTTAGTCTGAGCTAAGTAAAGTCCAAGGTTAGTTCCGCTGGAATGTCCCATAAGATAGATTTTTTCTTTTTTAAACTCTTTCTTCAAAAACTCAGCCACAGCGTGGGCATCATACGCAAGCCGCTCAATTGTAATTTCATCCGGGTTGATATCAGAATCATAAGAAAGCCCTTCCCCATAATAATCCCAGTAGCAGACTGTAAAATGCTCTGCAATTTTGTTCGGGTAAACATCAGCATACGCTTCATTTAGCCAAACTTCAGGAACACCAGGCCCGCCGGAAATAAAAAGCAGCACGGGATTTTTTTCATCTGTCATAGTGATGAACATTCCGTTAACAGCATCATTTATTTCCATGCCAATCTTCTTTGTATCATCAAGCCCTTTTGCATCCTCGTTTCCGATTGCAATTGGATTTCCGCAACCTGTCATAAATATTGCTCCCAAAACTGCCGGCACCAAGCTTACCAGCAGTTTTAATAATATTTTATCATCAGTTTTATTATTTTTCATAATCAAATTCTCCCGGTTTATATAAATGATTATCTTAACACCGTTAAGTTATAGCCATAATATCATTCAATCTTAACACTGTCAAGATTACGGAAACAAAATAAAAAAAGACGTCTGGACTGATTCCAAACGTCTTTATATCCCCTTTATGGTTTCAGAAAAATTATTTCTTTTCTGCTTTAAGATTATTCTTTACAATCTTTTTGATTGCCTTGAAAGATTCCGGGCTGATATCATGCTCGATTTTGCAGGCATCTGCTGCGGCTATAGAAGATTTTACACCTATCTGCTCAAAGAACTGAGTGAGGATTGTATGACGCTCGTAAATAGCCTTGGCAATTTCTGCTCCTTTTGGCAAGAGCTTGATACTCTGATCCTCTTCAATAGAAATATATTCTTCTTTTTCAAGACTATGCAAAGCCACGCTTACAGAAGGTCGGGAAAAGTTCATTTCCTTAGCAATGTCAATTGAACGTACTGCTCCTTTTTTAGAAAGAACAAGTATAGTTTCAAGATACATTTCAGCTGATTCTTTAATTACCATTTTTTCACCTCACCCCTAAATTATACAAGATGAGTTTATTTCCGACAAGTGTTATTTTATGCATAAAGCGTATTTATTAAACGATGATTTTAGTTTATAGTATTCTCTGTAACTTAGTTTGTTTATCTATTTTATAGAAGAAAGATGATGAGTAAAAAAGCTGCGTGCCAGTCAAAACGTATTTCTCTTAAGCTCCTTGCAATGCTGGGATTTTTTACATTCATACTGCTTTTATCATCCTGCTCTTTAAAATATGACGAAACTGTAAGTGCAGAAGAAAAAAATCCTGAGTTTGTTTTTTATGATACAAAGCTCACCCGCTACGAAAACAGCAACAAAAAGGCGGAAATAAACACGGGTTATCTTGAACAGTATAAAGATTCCGATGCCACCTATGCTAAGGACGTAAGCTTTAAGACTATTGATAAAGACGGCAAGCTGGAAACGGAAGGCAAATGCGGGCTTTTGTATTTTGATTCAAAAAAAGAGCTTTATGAGCTTTACGATGGAATCAAATTGTTTAATGTAAAACAGAATACCCGTTTTTCTGCTGATATTCTGCGCTGGAATGGCAAAACAGAACAGCTTACAAGCGGCAGGACGGATATGGTACGCATAGAAAAGGATGATACTGTTATTGTGGGCAGCGGATTTTCTGCAAGCGGAATAAGCGGGCGTTATAATTTTACTGGCACGGTAAACGGAAATATTGTGACAAAATCTGAAGAAGAAAAGGCGGGAGAGCAATGAAAAAAATCCTTTTTACATCAATTTTATTTTTATGCTTTTGCTTCGCCTCTTTTGCCGAGACAATTACTTTTTCTGCCGACAGTATGACAGGTCAGACAGGTGATTCCTCTAACACCGCAACCGTTCTGGATGGTCACGCTTATGTAAAAACTTCATCAATGGAAATCTCTGCAGAACGGATTGAGCTTTCGGGTGATGATTACAACAACATTACGGCCGAAGGTTATGTTACCGGTAAAAATCTGGACTCAAAGATGGAGTTCGAATGCGAAACTATGGAATATAACCGGGAAACTAAAGTTGCTTCGCTTAAGGGAAATGTTAAACTTAAGGACCCGGAAAATAATGTTGATGCAAGCGCGCAGATTATCGATTATAATCAGGATACAGAAATTGCTGTTTTGCAGATTCAGGTTAATCTGACTCAGAAAAACAATGTCTGCAAAGGTGCCTATGCCGTTTATCAGAAAAAAGCCCAGCTGCTTGATATTTCTGGAAATGCAGAAGTAAAGCAGGATAAAGATGTTTTCCGCGCCCAGCAGATTACGCTTAATCTTGACACTCAGAACATCACGCTTGCCGGAAACGTAAAGGGAACGGTAAACGACGCCGGCAAAAAATCAGAAGAAAAAAAAGAACCGGAGCAGCCGCAACCTGAAGGCAATCAACCGGAAACACAGCCGCAGGAATCTCAACCTGAAACCAAAGAGACCAAAAAGGAATAGCCAGATGGAAGATAACGAAACTGTAGAACAGCTTGATAAAAATATTGAACAGGGGGGACAACCCTCAGAAATCACTGAAGACTCAATGGACACTTCTTCCACAGACACTGGGGACACCCCTCAATCTGATACTTCCACAGACGACACTCCTGTCCTGCGCGTTTCCAGCCTTTATAAATCCTTTGGAAGAAAAGAAGTTGTACGCGGCGTAGATTTTTCCATGAAAACTGGCGAAGTTCTGGGACTGCTTGGACCAAACGGGGCTGGAAAAACTACAACCTTCTATATGGTTGTAGGCTTTTACAAACCGACTGCCGGCGATGTTTTTTTGAATGATAAATGCATTACCCGCCTGCCAATGTATAAGCGTGCAAGACTTGGAATCTCATACTTACCGCAGGAGCCTTCGGTTTTCAGAAAGTTTACGGTAGAAGAAAATATCTGGTCTGTTCTGGAAACACGCCACGACCTTTCGCGGAAAGAAAAAAAGCAGCGGCTTGAAGATTTAATTGAAGAGTTTTCAATTGGACGAATCAGGAAACAAAAGGCCTACACTCTTTCTGGTGGTGAACGCCGCCGTACAGAAATTGCCCGCTCCCTTGCCATTGAACCAAAGTTTTTGCTGCTCGATGAACCCTTTGCCGGAATTGACCCGATTGCCGTTGCCGACATAAAAAGCGTAATCCAGCTTCTTGCCAAACGCGGCATTGGTGTCCTCATCACCGACCACAACGTCCGCGACACCCTCGAAATTACCGATAAAGCGATTATCATCAACACCGGTACAATCATGCTCCAGGGCTCCAAAGACGAAATCCTCGCCTCCGAGTTAGCCCGCGAAGTCTACCTCGGCAAAAACTTCTCAATGTAGTGTTGTGGAGAGCTTTATTTATGGAGCTGAACGGACTCGAACCTGTCTGTATCGAAGAACCGTTAAAAAAAATTGCGAAAACCTGGAGCAATTTTTTAGGTTCATCCTCTAATCTATTAAATGGAGCTGGCCGGGGTCGAACCGGTTACCTACAGATTGCGAACCTGTCGCTCTACCAGGTGAGCTACAGCCCCAAAAAGCGACCTCATTATAAATCTTTTTACTTCACTTGTCACCTATCCACCTCATACCGAAATAACAAACATTTATAAACTTTTTTTTCTCCAAAAATGGTCCGAAATCTCAAACTTTTGAGATATTAATAGTGTAGGGATTTTAAATCTTGGAAATACTATTTTATAAAAGGGTTTACGATGAATACCAACTTTACTATTGATTCTCGTCCTGAAAGAAATTATAAGGACACACTTTTCCGCATGATTTTTGGAAGGGAAAACCAACAAAGTGCAAAATGGCGCTTAGATTTGTACAATGCTTTGAGTAACAAAAATCATACAAATCCAGATGATTTGCAGCTTACAACAATTGAGAATGTTATTTACATCACAATGAAAAATGATATTTCGTTTCTGGTAGATTCGCAGATGACGTTATTAGAACATCAAAGTACATTCAATCCTAATATGCCGTTACGAGGTTTCTTTTATTTCTCACAACTTTATCAGATGCATCTGGCAAGGGAAGAAAAAGACTTATTTGGATCACTGGTAAAAATACCTGCTCCAAGGTACATTGTTTTCTATAACGGAGACAAGAAGTTTCCCGAAACTTCAAAGCTCCGCCTTTCCGATGCATTTGACCATTTTACAGAAACCGGTGATTTTGAATGGACCGCAACTATTATAAATATAAACCCGGAATACAATAAGGGTATTCAAAAAAACTGCAAAGGGTTGTATGATTATATCAGTTATGTTGACCGTGTGAAGAGCAACCAGAAGAATAACATGAATATAAAAGATGCTGTTGATGAAGCCGTGAACTGGGCAATTAAAGAAAACCTACTTGAAGGCTTTTTCAAAGAGCACAAAGCGGAGGTGACTGCCGTGTGTCTTACAGAATTTGACAAAGATTTATATGATAAAAACCGCAGAAAAGAAAGCATTTATGAAAAGGCTATAAAAGATGCAGAAAATCTCTTAAAAATGAGGCTTGGAACTATTGAACAAATTTCTCAGGCAGTGGAACTTCCTATAGATGAAGTTCAAAAACTAGCAGATGAAATTAAGCAGGCAGAATCGGAAAACAGCGTTTAAACTCTAGATAATTAAACTTAATACTACAGAAATTACTCTGCAAAAAAAATGCCGGAAATGAAAACTTCAATTTCCGGCAAGTGATTAAGCTACTGAATTAGTTACAGCAGCTTAAGAAATGTATTGTTGGTGATTATTCAGCTTTCTTGAATTTATATGTATCACCTTCAATTACAGCTGTCATTGTACCATCTTCATTTATAGTACATTCAACGTATGGAGTTCCATCATAATTATTAATGATGAATTTACCGTCTTCTGTTTTTACAGTACATAAATCAGCAAGATCTTCATCCCACATATCTTCTCCAGAAACAATAAACTTTGTCCAGAAGTCACCAGCAACATCAAAAGAAATAAATGCAATTTCAACAGCTGCTTTTGTTGCATCATCAGCATCAGCATTTGTACATTTTCCGTCAGCACCGAATGTGAAAGTTGCAGGTATATCACCATCTATTGTATATTCATAAGAATACCATGTAGCTGCAGCATCTGCTGAACCACCGTTATCACCACTCTGACCACCATTGTCGCCCTGTTCGCCGCCGTTGTTGTTGTCGTCGCCGTTATTTGGCTGAGTCTGCTGTGTGTCTGAGCGACCAGAATTTGTTTCTGGTTCTGCGTCTTTCTTACATGATGCGAATGAAGCTACAAAGCCCAATGCCAACAAAACAACAAATAATTTTTTCAGTGTCTTTTTCATAAATTTCTCCTTAATTTTTTTAAGACATTGTTTTTATCCCATAGGTGATTACTCCTATGAGATATTCAAATTATATTATAGAAAAATGAGATGTCAAGAAAAGTTACAAATTGAATACAAAAGATGTTGAAATATGAACGAAAAATTATATTTTTTAACAATAAAATGCGGAAATCAGCTGTCAAAAGTGACGAAATTGCCCGGTTTTTCCTTGCTCTGGTAGGCGCAACGATCGGAGCGCTGGTACAAATCCTTGAAGGTAACATAGCCGGTTCCATCATAGAAGGTAACGCCAACACTGATGTTTACGCTCTTCAGGGCATACTCTTCAAAATGGATGCGCTCTACACTGGCAAAAAGGCGGTTCATTATCTTCTGGCCTTCATCACGGGAATCTACACCGGGTGCATAAACAGCAAACTCGTCGCCGCCAAGACGCATGATTATATCTCCGACGCGGAAAACGTTTTTGAGACTCTGGGCAATTGAAATAAGAACCTTGTCGCCCGCGTCGTGACCATAGGTGTCGTTAATCGACTTAAAATCATCAACATCAATAAGAACGAACATACCCTTGTGATATTCGGCAAGCAGCTCGCGGATTTTGTGTTCTCCCCCGCCACGGTTTGCAATTCCGGTCATACGGTCGGTTTCGGAAAGCAGCTTGAGGCGGTCACGGTGGCGCTTTTCCTTATCTATAGATTCGATTACCCACAGAACGCGAGAGAGCTTACCTTCCCTGTCACGGTTGGCAACAATAAAGCGGCCGCGGCACCACAGATTATCATTATTCAAAAACTCTTCGGTAACAGTGTTTGCCCCGTTGAGCCGTTCTTCCAGTGTAGAAAGTTCGATAAAGGATTTTATGGCAGGCTTTGAAACCTCATCGGTAAAAAGGCTCATGTAAGAATAAAGCGTTGTCTGCGCATCCTGCTGACGGACACGGAGACCTTCGGTTTCCTTAAAGCTGTTTGTAATATTCGTAAAGGTGTCGTTTTTAAGGTCGATGTCGCACATGAGGATATAAATATCGGCGATTGTCTTGAGCTGGACGTTCAGGTTGCTCGTAATCAGATTTTTTTTGCACATCCCCAGGAAAATACGGGCAATTACGCCGATTGCAATAAGGATAATCAGAATGGAAACTGCAACAATGCGCCTGATTGGTTTATAAATGCTGCCGGAATCTACCACCGAAATTGCATACCAGCCGCCGTTTATTGGTTCAGCAAAAATTACGTATTTGATATTATCAAACTTAAACTCAAAATGAAGCTCGTTTTCTTTAAGGACCTTCTGCGCAATAACATTTCCAAGGCTACCCTGCTCCGAAGCATAACTAAGCCCAATTTCATTTCGGTCGGAATGAGCAACAACATCACCGGAATCGTTGAGAATCATTATGTAGTTTCCCTTTTTTCCGCTTGCAACCTGTTCGGTAATTTTTTGAATGTGGGCAAGACTAACATCGAGGGCAATTACACTCTGTTTATCGTGCAGGAGCCTGCTTATGGTCATCATGATTATGCCGGTCTGCATATCAAGGTATGGTTTTATAAAGACAATTTCGTTTTCGTGGCCGAGCGTGTTTTTATACCAGGGACGTTCTTCCGCCTTGTATTCGGCATAAGGCACCCAGCCGCTTCCGTCAAGATATTCGCCGCGGATAAAACCGTAAATGCCTGTAAAGGAATTGTCGGTTTGAGTGATTTTCTGGGTTTCTTCTTCAAGATATGAAAGGACCGCCTTATTGGGTGCATTATTTTCGAGCATTATGTCGATTGTGTAGCTGGCAAGGTTGATTGTGTTTGTGCTTGAAAAAAGATATTTATCGAACTCTTCGGCAGACTGACGTGCACTGAGTTCGCTTTGCATGGAAATATTTTTGATAACCGAACGACACAAAATAACACAGCCAATGGTAATTGCCGTTGCAGTTATGATTGTGGACAATATGCCATAGAGGATGTGTTTTAAGCCGAAGTGGCGGAGAGAATCACGCAGACTGATTCGGTTTTCATCCTTACTCATAGGCACATTTTTTTCACGCAGTAAAACAGCTTACACTCGGTGCATAGCTGGCGGCAATTCAGCTTTTTCTCTTATGTAAGATTTATTCGCTGCCGCCTGCAGTTTTGCATCTGCAAAACTGCTTACACTCGGTGCATTGCGCTGAAAACTTTTTCGCTCATGATGTTGATTTCTACTGACATTTCTTCGGCAAGCTTATCCATGATTTTACGGAGCTCGTCAACAGAGATGTCGGAGTTAGTCATGTCTACCATCATCATCATAACAAAATTACCGGAAAGGATTGTCTGAGTAATGTCGGCAATGTTGATTTTGTGTTCTGCAAGAAAGGCAGAAACCTTTGCGATAATTCCAACTTTATCTGAACCTACTACTGTTATAATTGCATTCATTTTATACTCCATAAGTTTGCCGGGTCGAGCCCGACAATGACAGTGTTTATTATTTCCGTCAATGACAGTATTTAAAAATTGTTGCCGAGTGTGGCGGCGATGACGGCTTTGATTGTGTGCATGCGGTTTTCGGCCTCGTCAAAAACTACAGACATTGGGCTTTCAAAAACATCATCCGTAACTTCCATAGCTGTTAGTCCAAACTTCTCTCCAATTTCGCGTCCGATTTTTGTATTCAAATCGTGAAAGGATGGAAGGTCGTGCATGAAGATTGCAGTTGGTTTTGCCATTGCGACAACTTCTTTATTTACCTGGTATGGCTTGAGGTCTTTTATTCGTTCTGCCCATACTTCATCAGGTTCGCCCATGCTAACCCAAACATCGGTATAGAGGATATCGGCGCCGGCAGTTGCCTTTTTAACATCAGTTTCGAGAGTGATGGATCCGCCGCTTTCTTTGCACCACATCTGGCACTCATCAACAAGAGCCTTAGACGGGAAGTATTTTTCCGGAGCACAGAGTGTAAGATTAAGACCGAGCTTAGAGCATACAATACAAAGTGAGTTTCCGATGTTGTAGCGCGCATCACCATAATAAACGAGTTTGAGTCCCTTGAGCTTACCAAAGTGTTCGCGAATTGTGAGCATATCGGCAAGCATCTGAGTTGGGTGATATTCATTTGTAAGACCATTCCAGACAACAACGCCTGAATATTTTGCAAGGTCTTCTACGATTTTCTGCTCGTAGCCGCGGTATTCAATTCCATCGAACATGCGTCCAAGAACACGGGCGGTATCTGCAATGCTTTCTTTTTTACCGATTTGCGAACCTTCTGCAAGATAAGTTGTGCAGATTCCAAGGTCGTGTGCGGCAACTTCAAATGAGCAACGGGTACGGGTACTTGTTTTTTCAAAAATGAGCGCGATGTTTTTTCCCCGG
>JAEEGI010002475.1_pt1 | contig 45275 bp, 35 predicted proteins | sample 8958751 | NCBI WGS metagenome assembly JAEEGI01 (sample SAMN16246545, study PRJNA631951) | gut metagenome | biome: gut microbiome; feature: rumen; material: KS-attached | host: Bos | place: Iran: Karaj | collected 2018-10
CCATTCTGGCAAGGTGCTCAACGCCCGTCAACGCCAGACTTACAAGACCGTGGGTGGCACGCCCCATCTTGATGGCGACTACACCGTGTTCGGCGAAGTGACCGAGGGTTTGGACATTGTCGACAAAATAGCCGCTGTGAAGACTGGACGCATGGACGTCCCCGTCGAGCCTGTGACTATCATTTCTGTTACGATTGAAAAATAATAAGCCATAAGCTATAAGCCATAAGCAGTAAGCGTTTGATTTGCTGCTGCTTACGGCTTATAGCTTAAAGCTTAAAGCTAATAAACCAATGAAAGAAAAAGTAGAAGAGATACTATCCCAAGTGCGTGACTTCCAGGCCGACAGTAAAGAGGCTTTGGAGAACTTCCGCATCACTTATCTGAGCAAGAAAGGCGTTATCCCTGCCTTGTTTGCTGATTTCAAGACTGTGGCCCCTGAGCTCCGCAAGGAGATGGGCATGAAGCTCAACGAGCTGAAGAACATCGTGCAAGACAAGGTGGAGGAGCAGCTGCAGAAGTTCGAAAACCAGCATAGCAACGATGCCGGCTTCGACATGAGCATGCCCGCCGCCGACATGAAAGGTGCCCGTCACCCGCTATCCATCGTGCGTCGCGACATCAACGAGATCTTCTCGCATCTCGGTTTCACCATCGCCGAAGGTCCCGAGATTGAGGATGACTACCACGTCTTCTCGGCCTTGAACTTCCCGCTCGACCATCCCGCCCGCGACATGCAGGACACCTTCTTCATCAGCAAGGAACCCAATGTCAACAAGGCTTCGGATGTGTTGCTGCGCACCCACACCTCGAGTGTACAGGTTCGCGTGATGGAGACCCACCAGCCGCCCATCCGCATCATCGCCCCTGGCCGCGTGTTCCGCAACGAAGCCATCTCAGCCCGTGCCCACTGCATCTTCCACCAAATTGAGGGCCTTTACATCGACGAGGGCGTCTCTTTCGCCGACCTGAAGCAGACCTTGTACCACTTTGTGCAGGAGTTCTTCGGCGAGGGCACCAAAGTACGTTTCCGTCCCTCGTATTTCCCCTTCACCGAGACCTCAGCGGAGATGGACATCTCGTGCAACATCTGTGGCGGCAAGGGTTGCAACATCTGTAAGCACACAGGTTGGGTTGAAATCCTCGGCTGTGGCATGTGTGACCCCAACATCCTCATCGCCAGTGGCATCGACCCAGAGAAATACACCGGCTTCGCCTTCGGCATGGGCGTAGAACGCATCGCCATGCTAAAATACGGCATCAACGACCTGAGGCTGTTCTTCGAGAACGACCTGAAGTTCTTGGAGCAGTTTGAGCTGGCGTGATGTTAAATGTATCCAAACAATGAAACCGAGGCTTGGGTCTCGGTTTTTTTGTGTCATAGAAGTACTAGCTACTCTGTGCTTTTCTGTTCTTCCTTTTGGTCTCGCAATACTCTTTCCAATTCAGCAACATTCTTTCTGTTTCATTCTTGGCTTCAGATTTTATTCCGCCACAAAGATATAGATTTTCAATGAATTACAAATACAAACGGCACCAATTGGTGAATTTTCCATACTCTAAGCTGCACTAAATCCCAACCAAGTTAGACAAGCCAATGTCCCGTAGTCTCGCGTCTATTATTTAAACTAAATATGCTCATCTACTTATTGTTTTATTTGCCGTTTTTTCAGAAAAACCGTCCACTACTGGATTTCAAAGGACCTGCTGAGCGAGGATCCTTGAAAAATTCCTCCACGTCACTTATGGTGTAACCCAAGTCGGGAAACAACGGCTCAAGCGCGGAACGGCGGTATTCTCGCAGCAAATAAATGTTGTTCTCTTTTTCCTTTTTCAGCGGAGTGAGTCGCTTCTGGTATTGCTTGTTGTCAATCTCGCCCGACTTCAGTTGTCCATACAGTTCCTTGCACGCTTCGTCGATTTCCTTTTCTCTCTTTTCCTTCTTCTCCTTCTTCTCTTCATAGATTGCCATGATGGCCTTCAGATCGTCACGATACGCATAAAACAACCTGAATTTGAGACGTCCAATCGTGTCTTCCAGGTTTCGTATCTTAGCCGGCATATCCTTAGTCTTCCAGTAAAGCTCACTCCTCAGATATATATTCTCCAACTCCATGTCGTCAATCAAGGAAAGGCTTTCTCCTTCCAAAATATCGACGACCTGTTCCAACGAGTAAGCCTGATACAGACTCTTTGCCTCGTCATAGCGGCTGTTGACCCTCATGAAGTTGGGCCATAGCGACGAGAACGGATGAATGGATTCCGTTTCGGTTTTGCCGTTTTCGTCGACAACGCCACAGCTATTTCTGCCTGACAAAGGGCTGCCAGCGATTTGGTAAACCAGTTTTTTCATTCCGTTTCCGTCGCAAATCAAGGCGCTTTCGCAGTTCAGCCACCATTCAAGGTAAACGCCCAAGGTGGGACTTTGGAATCCACTTGTCCCCGTGTAGGCCATTCCGTTTTGGATGGGCACTGGGCAAAGGAACATGCGGCTATCCGACATAATCCTATCCCTATGCTGGAGAAACAGGAAAGCGTTGTGCAAGAAAAGGCTTTCCTCCTTTTTCTTTTGCTCGTCGTTTGTTGGTGTCGCAACTGGTTTGGGCTTTCCAACACTCATATAAGCGCCGTTAGTATCCAATTTCAGTTCATTGTCCACCTTTACCTTTGGCTGTTCCAATGGATAGCAGTCGAGTACATTGCCGTTCAACAGTTGGATTTTCCCTTCAGGATGCTTGAAGTCGTCGTGTGTTTTGATGATGCCCATGATGATTGATTTTATTAATGGAAGTCTGTTCATGTCTATAGTGTTGTCATTTTATCTTGCCTCTCTCGAACCAACGGCTGATGTCGAAATAGATGGTTTCGGAATAGCCGCCTACTACCTCTTCAAGCTCAAGGCAATCTATATGTCCTGGAAGCAGGCGCTGGCTCACCACCCTCATGGTCGGGCGGTAGGTTCTCAGGAACTCGTATTCATGCCCCACGCAGATGACGCAATACGGATCGTCGAGCGTGCCCTTTCCCGTACTTTCTATCGCCTCGCAAATCAGTAGTTCTTGTCCCAGATATTCTGAAAGGGAAAGTTGTGCGCAAGTTAATCGTTGGGAGCCTGAAAACCTGCCTTTGTTTTTCTGCTTCCAATACTCCGCGCTGAGTTCGTCGGGGATAATGCCCTTTGCATAATCCTCCGTAAAGGTGTAGCCATAAATCAAGCCGCGCATGGTTTCTGTGTCGAAATCACGTAGTTGACCTTCCACGAATTTTTTCAGCAAATCGCTGCTGAAAGCGTGCTCATATTCTTGGTAGTTTACTTTCTTGGGGTAGTCTGTGTTCATAGCTGTAGTTGAATTTGGTGGTTGTGTTTTTAATTGCATGTTTTTTTTGACTATGACCATTGACTATGACTATGACCGCTTTTACTTTAAATTGAGCAGTCAAGGTCATTGTCATAAGTCATAGTCGCGATGTCTTGCGTCGTTTCTAAATACTCACACACTACTTTATAGCTCCAACTCCTGGAGTTTTCAACTTGAATCGAAAATAAAGTTGCAAAATCAAAACTCAAAGGGATTCATTCACCGTCGTGTGACTGTGACATTATGCACACATATGGTAATAAGAACGGCTGTCCATGACAAGCTTGCGCAGCTTGTCATGGACTCGAGTCAGGCGTTTGTGGACGGCTTGCGGGGTGACCAACAGCAAGTCGGCAATGCCTTGAAGCGTCATTGCATCATCGTCGAAGCCGTAGTAGCAGCGAATCAGCCAGCGTTCGTCGGGTGTCAACCTCCCCAGGATGTCGGCTACCGTTTCTTGCTGCTTGCGCTGTTCCCATTCATAATGTTCCAACAGTCTCGCCTGTTCGAACACTTCTGCGTCACCTTCGGCCTCGCCGTTGCGGACGAGGCTTTTCTTGGTTTGTTTGTCATTGATTCTCACAGGAAACATAGTCCTAATCTCAGCCACCATGGCATTTCTGATGCAAGTCGTGGCATAAGTCTTAAACGACGCCTCACGCGAAGGGTCATAGTTGCGTGCTGCGGCATAGAGGGCTTCGTAACCGGCACCGAGGAGGTCGTCCTCAGTCAACCAGTCACAGTGTGTGTTTGTCTTCATCAAATGTTTGGCCATCTTGCTGACCAGACCGACGTGTTCGTCGACAAGCATGTTGCTGTTCACCATGGTTTTTTAGTTTATGTTATTGTTAGACAATTATTTAATTTGTTTTCAGCGAGAGTAAAAAAAGGCACAGACAAGCTGAAAACCATCATAAATAGGTCAAAAGTTATCGCTTCATAATCTTTATACAAGGAGTGAGATCCTTCAGGAACCGAACAGGTTACTTCACCATTTTTCTATCACTCCCACTCATTGACGCACAACTTGGCATTTACCCTTAGTCAAGATGTAAAAAAGTCGAAAAAAAAGCGTCATAAAAGAAGTTCCTGTTCATTTTATTAGTTGTTAGGGTTACACAAAATGGTTTACTATATACTTATAGTGTCAGGGAGGGTATTTTTCAACTTGAAGTAAAAAAAGGTTTTTTTGTCAAATATATTCAGTATTTCAAAAATATTGTATTTTTGCAAACTGAAGACAACAAGAAAACAATGACACCTTAATAAATAAAACCTTCAACAACAACAAAATCAAAAATGAAAAGAAATGGAGAAAGAAACAAACACGGTATTTGGAGAACGGCTGGCCAATGCCCGTAAGATGCGGTGCCTCTCGCAACGCGAGCTAAGCGAGAGGCTCGACATACGGCTGTCGGCCAACGCCATTGCCAAGTACGAGACGGGCAAGATGATGCCGACAAGCGAGGTGCAGGCGGCCCTCGCCGTCGCGCTGGGGGTGGACATCGATTATTTCCACCATCCTTTCACTGTCACCATCCCTGCCAGCGCCTGGAAGTTTCGGAAGCGGGCTTCGCTAGGCGCCAAGCAAATTGCCGCCATCCAACAAATGGCCACCGATCAGATGGAACGCATCGCCGACATCGAACAGGTGTGCAACATCAACCAACCCTTTCAACTTGACTACAGCGACACCCCTGTCGCCACCTTTATCCAAGCCGAAGCCATGGCACAACGCATCCGCAACGAACTCGGCCTCGGCAAAGCCCCTATCTTCACCCCTATCGCCCTGCTTGAGTCGCTCGGCTTCCGCATCGTGGAGGTGGAGGCCGACTCAAAGTTTGACGGCACCAGCGCCATGGCCAACCACACCCCACTGGCCGTCCTTAACGCCACCTATGAACCCGAACGCAAACGCTTCACCCTCTTCCATGAGATGGCTCACCTGCTGCTCCGTTTCGAGGAGGGTGCCGACGTCGAGCGCCTCTGCAACGCCTTCGCCAGCGAGATGCTCATCCCCACTTCAGTCCTTGTCGAACGCCTCGGCGAGAAACGCAAAAACCTCACCTTCGAGGAGTTGGTCGGTTTGCAACGCGACTACGGCATCTCCATCGAGGCCCTCATGTACAAAGCCCACCTACACGGCATTATCGACGATGCCTATTCCAAACGATTCAACATTGCTGTAAACAAGAAAACTAACGTAGCGTACCGCAACCGGGTGCGCATTAGCATTTGGCAACCCGAAAACACCACTTACTTGCGCCGCCTCGTGCTGCAAGCCCTTAGCAACGAACTCATCACCCCCGCCAAGGCAGCCTCGCTGCTCGACGTTGAGGTGGATTCCATTGACCCAAAAAACATATTTGTATAAAAATGAAAATTATCATCTCTATTGATCAGCTTGCAAACCTATTTGCTGATGACCTGCCCAAGAAAAGCAAGCATGCCGGCGTCACCCTCTTCAGCCTCGATGTCTACCAATCATCCCGGCTGAGTGCCAAAACCCTTGAACGACTTCAAACCCACTTGCGCAAAGGGAACCTCGAAGAGCTACGCTTCCCCGAAAAAGAGATGCCCAGCTATTACGAAGAATATGACCATTGCGAACAACATTGCTACCTCACCCTCCAAGACTATGTCGCTGTGGAATACGCCAAAAGCGATGGCTACATCCTGCTGGCCGAAAAAGGCTTCCTGAGCCGTTATGCCATGCGAAAGGGCGTGGCAGTCATGAGCCTCAGTGAACTCGAGGAACATTGCGAACGACGATGTCGTGACCATTGGCGCAAGAACCGCTTGAAGTCCTACTACAAGGACAAGGCAGACACAACAGAAGAAGAACCCAAGCAACAAGCTATAGACGATGATACTGAATTATGACATCACTACCACGGCAACTTTATTTGCCTCTGCCCGAAGCCCCATTCCGCCTACCGAAGGGAACGCCTCATCGTGCCCGTTCGGAGGGTGCATGGGAAGACCTTTTGTCGGCTTGACCTTTTCACGACAGAAAAAGGCCAAACAGACCACCGCGCGAGTGTTTTGCGCGGGAAAAGTGCAGCCCCGACAACGGCTGGGGCATTTGCACGCGAAAAACGTGAAAAATCTCTCCGCTTGCCTTTTTGACCACGGAAAAAAGCCAACCTGCGTTCCGCTTGGCAAGAGAGATGGAAATATATCAAAGGTGGCGGTCATAACACATACTATCATGTATAATATGTCCCATCTTTTTAGAGGGCTTAAGGTCGCCGAAGTGGCGGGCCTGGCCCACAACCTGTGCGGCTCATACGAGAGCTTCGCAGCTGAACTGAAAGCAGATGACTATCTGCGCAACGTGATGGCAGACATGAAAGGTCTGTCGGATCGTATCCTGGATTCGTTACGGAACAACCGCCTCATCAACTCGCTTGAGGTACAAGACACGCATCGCAACCGCTGCGTCAGCGCCTTGGTCAACCTCAAGAAGGGTTACGACAAGCTGTCCGACGAAACCGTCCAGTCCCATTGGACTGTGTTACGTCCTGTGTTCGAGAACTTCCTTTCTTCGATACAGGAAGGCAACTACCAGAGCAAGACCGCTCTGATCACCGCGATGCTCCGTCGCCTCTCCGAAGCCGACATAGTTTCCCATCTGGAGGGATTGGTCGACCTGAAGACTGCGGTGGATAAGCTACGTGAGGCACAAAAGGCATTCGACAGCTCACTGTTGGAGTATCAGCTCCAACTACAGAAGGACAAGACCCTATCGGCCACCGACCTGAAGGACGAGATTGTCGAATACATCAACCAGAAGCTGGTGGTGCATCTCGAAGCCAAGTGCAACGAGGACCTCGCCACTTACGCAGCATTTGCCCGGCTCGTCGATGCCCAAATCAGGGCAGAGAACGTCAAGGTGCGCCGCCGTAAGGGCAAAAAAGAAACGCCGTCTGAAATTCCCTCGAAAGAATAAACCAGACGACGCTTCTATGTGTTGAGTCAAGGTGCCGAACCAACCAAAGAATGATCAACCGACTGCCGCCTTTGATATGACAGGAGGTTTTCTCCAGGTTCGGTGCCTTGTTTCATTCACAAGGGACTCCAAAAGTACACAAAAGGTCTGATACTTAAGCCGGTTTTTTAGGAAAAAAACACAGAGTGGTTTGTAAGATATACAGAATCAACATGTTAAGTATCAGTCCAAAATATCAAGATACTGGTCGCAGAAGCACTCAATCAGCATATCGTGCCATGCGTCCTCATCCATGGTTTCTTTCAGACTTTCTGGAATAAAGCTATGGTCTTCGACCTTCACATAGCCTTTCTCACCGTTAAGGGTAAACAGTGTGGGCTCGTCAATGTCGAGGACTTCGATGTCGTCGTAGATGGGTTCCAGCAGTTCGTCGATAACCCACTGCCAGAGTCCTCGGTGGTTGCCGCTGCGGAAATAGACCGTCTGACCATTGCAGCTGTAGGAATCGAGGTTGCAGGGGGTGATTTCGCGACCGTCCATTGCCATGATGCCAAAGCGTTCGCCTTTTTCCTTCTTGTAAAGGAAATGGTTAGGAATCTCGGGCACTGCTGCGATGATTTCATAGACAAAAGGGGTCAGCTCTGTCCCCTTGCCGTCGGGGCGTACCAATCCGTATTTGCCGTCTTTTATGGCTACGTAGGGACGTTTGGCCGCAATGTAATCGTGATAAGTGTAGGCAATCTCGTCGTAAAGCGCAGGGATGACAACCTTGCCGTTGCTGAGCTTCACGCCCATTTTGCCGTTCTCGCCGATGAAGATTTCTGAAAAATTGCTTTTGGTTTCGTTGTTTTGCATATAAATGTGGATTTAGAGGTTGGTTAATAATGTATTGTTTTTCTACATTCATATAGCTGAGAAAAATATTTTTTTCAACTTGTTGCAGAATATTTTTGAATCATCACATTACAACATTCTCCAAAAGACAAAAAAAGTCAGCTGGTGAGACTGACTTTAAAGTCTAAATTTTGTTCAAAACGGTCGGTATAGTTATCATACAAGATCTTTAAAATAACCAAAATCTTTATCAACCAAATCCCTCCTGTCTAATCCCATATTAAAGTATTCACATGATGTTTCAGAAACCATACAACACGAGAAACATGCAGCAAAATTTAATTGGTCATTAGTATGTTCCCAGCATAGTGGATCTGAACTGCAATCCACTGCACGTTCAATAGCCTTTTTAATTATTTTTTCAATGGTTGTTGGGAACCCTTGAGCGACCAATCCGCCCATGCTTCCTTCTGAACCATCTGCGGTGTAAATCAACACTCCACACATCCTATCTGAATAATATAGGCGTTCTTGCAAACTTGCAGTAGGATATCCACAGGTGAACTCCAATTCTTTCATAATTATATGAGAAAACGTATGCAATAAGTAAAATTTTGCAGCACCATATTGGTCCATTTGTGCTTTTAAATTTTGCCCTAACCCGCGATGAACTATATTCCCATACCTATCCACTATTTCATTCCGATCACAAAACTCACGAACCATATCCTCTTTCAAAGCAAAAAACAATCCTTCTCCAAAGTTTTGATTGGCGGGAAGAGCTAATACTTCATCCCTGTTGCGATCGAAAATCATTTGATTTACAGCATCATTTCCTTGTTGTTCATCATCTGAATCTTCATTGGAAGCCCTTGTAAATTGTAATTGTGTAGTACTGACGGCCAAATTGGAGAATTGCTTGATTTTAGAAAAATACCGACTAATAGTCGAATCCATTAAACTCAAATCAATATCGTTGAAACAGAGATATTTATCTTCAGGATCTCTGTAAAACTGATTCTCCATAAAAACTTTGAATTCATCAAAACGATATTTTTCTGGGGTCATTTCTTCTTGTGGCCCTTGTTCAAATGTTTGTAAAACCAACTCAGCGTCATTATTAGAAAGACTTGCATCTATTTTTTTAATACAGATTATCTTGACAGCATTGCTTCCGATGCCTACACCATATCCCCTTTTCAAAGATCTATATATTATACCAGATTCACCATCCAGTGAATCTTCTTGGGCAATCTGTTTAAAAACATTTGTAATATTTTTCACCATGCCATCAGGAACCTCTTTCCTTAGAATATCTTCTACTTCGTCCTTTAATATTGTTGGGAAAAGATAACCCTCAAAGAAATCACTATTGTTCTGATTGTTGTTTCTCCATTTTTCTTGCTTTTCAACCAACTTATCTAACACATCATTTAATTGAGAACTTAATTGGATGCCCAATAATTCATTTGGAATATACAAACTATTAAAGCTTTCTGCATAATAAACACTGTTACTTGTGACCAGTGCCCATCGCATGGTTTGGTCACAATTCTCTTTTGCGTGTTGATTGCTTTGCGGATTGCCAACCCAAGGTTTTTCTCCTTGACATCTTGGTCTTATGTTCATAATACCTTCCAATGAAACAGACTCACCACAACCTGGGTTTGAACATTTCAAAGTGCCATAACTATCAGGATTGTTTCTGCTTGGTAACCATTGTAACTTGTGCGCTTGTCCGTTAATACAAGTATCAGCATTCACATTGAAAAGGTCTCTATAATCCTCACCTGAGAGTCTACGACCTGCTTTTTTTGCAGCCAGTTTAAATGCAAAATAATTGTCCCAAGGAATATCTGAAATATGTCCATTAGGACAAATCAATACCATTTGCACTTGCTCAAGAGGATTTGTGTCAGGGTAGTATGAATCTGTTCCATCTTTTTCAGTGCGTTTTTTTGCTTTTATAGTTTTTTTATCGTCAGTTTTTTTGCACTCTACTGGTTCTATAAACTGTGTATACGAATCCTTGACCTTATGATCTAGTTTAGCTTGCTGAATTTTAAATTCTTGAATATCGGCCTTCCATTTGTCATCCCATTTTTCAATGGGCATCAATTCACGGCTTCCCAAGCCAGATCTAAACCATCTCGGGAATACAATTGAAGGAATTGTCAGAGTGTCATCCTCAGCTATAAATCTACTGACATATTCCACATCTGTTTCATTTTGTTTTTTTTGATTGTCTTTTGCCCATTTTTTGAATAGGGGATGTGATTGGTAATCACAATAGTTGTATTCATCTATAATAAGATGTGGGACAGCTATTAACGCTTCAAAATTTTGCAACCTCTGAATTTTTTTCAGATATTCTACGAATCTCCGATCGTTTATCAATACGCACTTGGTGTCGTCTGCAATTCTTTCCAAAGAATCACTAGGATATTTATATCTGCGGTCTGTAAACAAACGAATCATTGGCCAATTGTCTATACTAAGTGGCATAATAAAACCACCCCATGTTGTTGGGACGATAGCCCCTACACCTGCTGTCGACGAAAGTACTTTATACTTACCTATTCCTTGATTATATTGATATTTGTTGTGTATCATAATTAATATAAGTTTTGAATTTTTAATACTGCTTCAGGTTCTACTATTCGCAAAGAATCTGGGACTGTCCAATATGAATCACCTCGAGTATCGTCATATTCTTCTGTCTCGGAGAATAAGAACAATGGATTATGCCCATTAAGATATTGACTATCTTTATAATACCACAATTCTGCGTTACCGTTAGCCAAATCCTCCCATTGTAGTATCGCATCATCAATGAAACAATCTATTACTTGATTCATATCATCATCCAAAAGATTCCTCAACATAGTTTCAAGTTCGGGATCTTTATTCGTTATGCGCTGTGTTTCATTCTTTCTATCAAGGAAATATTTTTTTAAGTCATCTTTGACTTGTTGTGCATTGTTTATTATATTACCTGCATCCGTTCTGTTATTCTGCAAGTTAGCAAATCTATGCCTAATAATGGTGGCAAGATATAGAGGCAAGTACTTTTCTATAGCTTTGTTTGAGAAAGGAGTAATGGAAATGGGATCAACATAGTAATACATCTTTTCGTGAAATTCGATGAATTTTTCATAGTGTGAAGTGTCTCGCACTCTATACGGATTATGAGAGGTTAGAACCAATCCTTTGTGTTTTCTTGCCACACGGGAACTTGCCTGTATGTATTCGGCAATATTTCTTGGCATGGAATTCATTATAATAGTATTGAAACGATCAACATCTATACCGACAGAAATCATGTTCGTCGCCAAAATATAATCAGGTAGAGTTGATCCAGACACTATAACATTGTTATTATCAAGATGAGGTAACCGATGATTCACGTCAAATTTTCGTTGAACCTTGTCGAGCGTTGCAACGACTTGCGACCCTGATAGTCTTCCTGTTAATTCTTCGCTCGATAATGTGTTTTCATCTGCATAATAGCAATCCAGCAATCCGCAATGACCTATAACACGAGAGTATAGACGTTGCAAATACTTAGTAAACTCATATGGATATTGTGCATCTGTTTTACCAACTTCTTTCAAACTATTGAAATATGAGATGATAGAATAATAATTATCGGCAGCACTATTATATGGGTCATCATTAACCCCTTCTTGCCAATGTTCTTTTTCAAATTTTGCCCTATGTACGAATAGTATTGCGGCTAAACGAAGTTGCATCAGCATTTGTGTTCTTCCAGTAGGCATAATACCTTTGTACCGACGTTTCGAAATCCATTCTTCTGAATCACCAATGCGTTGTCTCTTATAAAAAGCAAAAAACGAGTCATCGTAATCAACGCCACTCTTGGGGAATATGTTTATCCCTCTGTCATATAAAGCACGAATTTGAAGTTCGGTGTTTCTTGTTGTTGCCGTAGAAGAAATAATCTTGGGACGAACTTCTATTATTTGATTTTCTGAATTTGTTGTTGTCCTTGTACACAATTGGTCAATGGCTGCCTCAAAAAGACTTACAGCAGAACCAAGGGGGCCTAACAGCAAATGTAACTCGTCTTGAATAATCAGATCAGGAGTTAAATACTGTATTCCATCACCGACACCAAACAAGCGTCTTGAATCTTTCCCAACACTATCGTGTCTTGTGGATACCTTGCGGGCTAATTGTGCAAATTTATCCACGGTGCCAAACAATAATGTTGGCGGATCAGCATAAATCTGTTCGTCGCAAAGTTGAACAGGCAATCTTTGTTCGCTAAAGGTGCATTTTTCATTTATGCAGTTAAATTGATACTTAAAACTACGATAACCATACAAGGCTGTCCATGATAAATCTTTTCCGCACCAAGGGCATTTGCCCAATGGAATATTAGTCTTTTCGTGCCTCGGTTCGTACCTGTAGATCCATTTTTTTGCCTCGGAATCTAGATCTTTATATGTGTTTGGTAATGAGCTTTGCCCAACAAAAAGACCGATAGAAACCGGTTCTTCGCCTATTTGATAATTGGGGTAGTTGGCATCATTCCCCCATATTCTGATTTGATCAAGGGCAAGAATCAGTTTCAATGCTCTCTCAAACTGCTGCGTTGCCAACAAACGCAATGTATAACGCATAATAGCAGTTGTTCCTCCAGCCTCATTTCCATACTTTCTCCTACGATTTATGATTGTCAAAGCAATGATTCCTAAATACGCCTCCGTCTTACCGCCTCCCGTTGGAAACCAAACCAAATCCACAAATTCATTTCGTTTTTCCCATTTTGGGTCATCCTTTCTCTGAATAACACCATCCAAATTCAGAAGAATGAATGCCAATTGGAAAGGGCGCCACTTAGGACACCAATCACCTGAATTTCCTTTGTCTTCATAAAATTCAGGAGTTATCGGAAGTTGTATCTGACCATAATGGTCTTTATTATGCCACATCTGCATCAACATGGCAGAATTCATCAATCGGAAAATGTGCAAATTCTCATCTTCACCTAGAACAAGGGAAATATTTTCACTTATTCTGTTGCAATCTAATTGACATTGTTCCTTGGTATATTGAGCAAAATCATCATACAGAGCATCTCCTTGACTTTGGTCTGGCAACAAATTTATCCACTCTTGATACTTGTCAACAAACATTTTCAAGTCCTCTCTTATATCCTCATCAACAACATCAGAAAAAGTGGATAAACGATGTAAACTCAAGCAATCCTCATTCTCAAGAAATCGAGGTGGAACAATGCGTGTTTCTTTGTTTTCGACTTCTTGCACCCAACCTGCTCTTTTATTGCGCGGTGTGAACTCAACATCTGGCACATCGTATGTAGGTAAGAATTCAGACCATACTTTATTATGGTTCTTTTTGTCCCAATCTACAGAACAGAGATGCCCCACTCCATAATCGCAAATATCTCTATATAAAAACTTAAGACGGTCTTCCTCTTTGTTTTTGTCTTGATACGTTTGCTCTTTTCTGTAAGGTTCAAGGAACTCACTTTCAAGTTCTATTTTCATGCCAAAAAAGCACGACTTGTTCAATTCTTCATTAACAATGGTATAATGATCTTGCTGTGTTTCCACAAAAGGTGTAGTTGTATTTCTCAACATAACCTTGAAGTACTTATTCTGATTCGAAGGATTTCTAAAGTCTTTAGTAATTTGTAACAAAAGCGATAAAGACATTTCAATGGTATAATCTTTACCAGAAATTCTTCTACTGAAAGTGTCTATCTTGTATTTAAGACTATCGCATTGCGAATCAGTATATGAACGACGGGCTTGGTTAAATGGGATTTGTGACAAATCTACCGGCCAATCCACTGGTTTTGATTCCCAAAAGCCATAATTATTGCCGAAGTAAAGATTTATCAAGTCTTGCATATCTAGCAAGGATTGCTCATATTGGCCAATCGTATCAATCAGTTGTTTGATTTCTTTGGCGCATTGTAAATCGGTGTTTTTGTTCTTGAGTTTGTCAAACAAATTACGACGACATACACTTAGCAGAAGATGCTCTTCTTTGACATTCTCAAAAAGTTTGTCCCCCCATTCCTTTTCATGCACGATGCTACGAATAAATCTCGCCCACTTTTTATTCAATTCTTTTACATGCTCAGAAATAGAAGCTGCTGCAGAAGTGCCAAACAATGCATATAGTTTCCCGTCAACTAAATTGAAAGATTTTTGAATCTCTTCGTCAGATGAAAGATGGTTTATCAAATATTCACGTCGGTTTTCTGGAATCAAAATATAAACATTCTTCCTATCATCACCTTCAATCTTTCTGTAATACCTTCCCGTAACACGAATTATCACATTTTTGTCTAAGTCGACTTTTTCATTTAGACAGCATGATATTGCCATGACATTTGGAAAGCGGCGCTCTATAGAGAAATCATCATCTTGGTCGGAATTACCGTTGTTTTGGTCTCTGTCGTCAAAGGTTTGTTCTCCTGCCTCACCCGAAACGATGTTGTTCCCTTCTTGATTGTTGTTTTCTTCTTGTTGTTCATTTATAACAACATCCACTGCTTTTTCGGGGAAAAGGATGGCTGTATTATATACGGAGCCTGGGGTTGTGTTTAAGACTTCTTCATGGGGGGCAAGACCGTTTTTTCCAAACCTTCCGGCGCAACCTCCAGGACCAATCATCTGTTCTTTGATAAATTGCTCTAATTCATCTCTTTTTTCTTCTATTAAGTTCATATTATATAGGATTTTACTTGTATTAAATTTATATGTTCTAACGCAATCGCTTTTAGTGTTTCAATGTCTTCTTTGCTTTCGATAGGTAAGTATTCAGTATATCTGGAGTCATTTAATAATTCTTCAGAAAGCCCTTTTGTGATTTCTGCAAATAATATTCTACTCAAAAAATCTTCTGTTGTTTTGTTTCTCGTTCTTGTCATATTTCTTTTCAGCAATTGTTTCTTGCGGTACAAAGAAAGCACGCCTCTGTTTAATCCTAAATAACCGATAATCAGTTTTTCTCTATCTCTATTAATACCAGGGGCAAGTGGTTCAATTGTTGATGTGTCACACCAATTTTGCAATACGGTTTTAAGAAGAACCCTTACACCTATTTGACCTTGTAGATTTTGAAGACATTCGTTGTCTAAATCGTTGCGAAGCAATTGCCACAGGGGTTCTTGCTGGTTATTATTAATCAATCCATTTTCCACACAATACTCTCGGATTTTCCTATCAAGAAGAAACTTCCAAATAGGAACGGAACGGTCATGATCAGCGGGTATAATTCCTTGTTTTACATAACTATCTCGAAGAGTATTCTCAAATGTTGTAGTCAGTCTTCTTCTGTCGTCAAAAAAGACATCGATGGTTTTATCTGCCAATTCACTAATGGGTTGAATGGCTTTGATTTGGTTTAATTGGTCGTTTTCATTCAGACTACGGATGCTTTTAATGAATCGTTCTCCGTTTTTATTCACGTATATCAAATCCTCGGTTTCGGGTAACTGAACAGTAGATTCATCCGAAAACACAAACGTTACTGTTTGTATAGGGTTGCCTTGTGGCCGTTCACTAGCATCGTCATCCTGCTCGCTAAAAAATGATACGCATTGAACACCTGGGTTTTGTGGCTTGTACCATGCGTCCCCAAATAATACTCGTCTAAACTGTGAATTAGTGGTTTCGTATTGTTCTAATTCGTAGTCAAATCGGTATTTGCCATAATCAATTATTGCGATTTCGTTTATAATGTCAATGGCAGACTGTCCCTCATCAAGAGAATAATCATCAAAAGAATTTGGATTATTAAAGGAGTAGCTTTGTTTGTACTTGTTATAATATTTTTGTGGGCGGAAACACAGTATCACAATCTTTTTTTCTTTAACTATCTTGTTTTTTAGATCATAATAACGGTAGAAATTGATTTTTATGCCCTTGTCTGCAAATAGTTTTTTCACTATTGTCTTTATGGAATCAGGAGCGTCACAAATCACAAATGCAGCCTCTGTGTATAAATCTATAAATGATATAATTTTGTCAATAATTTTCTGATTAGGAAGGCTCTGTAGGATTAGTTCTAAAATAGGCAGCCAATAGGAATCTTCAAATATTAGTGGTTTCTTGTTTTTAAGATATTCAATGTATACGTTTTTAGCGTCTTGACACAAACACAATGAGAGGAGATCTCTGTCTTTAATAGAAAAGCCCCATTCAACATCAGCTTTAAATTTATATAAATCAGATATATAATCTCTATCTTCTTCAATTATAGTGGGGAGGGGAATAACAATATGAGCATTTTGAGGTTTCTCATTAATAAGATAACGAGCCTCTTCTGAGGTTAGGGTGATAAAATCAGGATATATGTTTTCGTTGTTTTGAGACAAAAGAGGCTTGCCAGGAAAAAGTTCACATAACCTTTTCCCAGATTCTAAGACATTATGTAGACAATATGGCGCGGAACTGAATTCGAAAACGAAGCAGTTTTTCAACCTAGTCCAATTAAACAAAGAATTAATCTCGTATTTCTCGCATATTTTATTCCTGCTATAAAAGCAAAAAATGTTCTCAAAATCCTTAAAATCTGCTTGTTGTTTTCTAACAGTGATCACATTAGAACAAGTAATAGAAGTTTTAGGATTTTCCCCAAAAAAACGCGTCAAATCTAGCTTGGCTTCTATACGATTCCATGCGCTTTTACCACACACAATCAAGTTACGAACATTCTTGCCGGTATTATTTATTGCTCGAGCAATTGGCCTGATCTTTCTTCTCCATTCTACCTCTTCTTTAAAGAACCGTCTTTGTTCAGATTCATTTAGTCTCCTACCCGTTGTGTCAATCTCTTTTTGTAAATCAGCTTTTATTTGACGCAATCTATTTGCATCAAAAGCCGATTCAATTTTGTATGCCACATATTCTATGCAAACATCTTCGGCCCATTCCTTTGCACATGGAATATATATTATTGGATAACGAATTGTTTCTTGTTTGTCTAATTGAAGATAATATTCAATAATGTTATCAATAAAAGACAAAAGCCTCGTTACCTCCGACGGGTTAATCCCCCTAGGTAGTTGTAATGCTTGAATGATAGCATTAAAACCATTTGTTGTGTTATTGCACGCGGCAACGAATTCTTCTTTCATATTATTCCATTATTAAGATTGTCAAATCGATAATAGCTCGTGTCATTCCAATGTACAACTCGTAGCTGTCGATATAAGTCCGGCTATTAAGCACAATTATTACATGCTTGCTCTCCAATCCTTTAAATCTAAGAATAGAGGTAAATGGTATCCCTTTTAGATTGACATTTACATTGGATTCTGTCAATTCCGTTATTCCAATTGAAGTCGCAATACGGTCAAATAAAGATTCACCAATATCTGTTTTTTGTGTACTGGAATGTGCAAGGATAACGCAGTCATTGATGTTGTTTACAAACTTGCCTTGAAGATTACCCAGTTGTCTTAGAATATTCTTCGCTCCACGACATCTTTCAACTGTTATGGAATCAGAATATTTCTCAAGTATTTCACCAATTTGAGCATGCGTGTCGTTGCTGATGTTTAAGTTAAGTATTTGTTTGGCGCAATCAAGTATTCTTTTGTTGGTTGGTACTCGTTTATTTTCATCTAAAATGAAACAGGCACTATGTTTGGAGATCTGATTTGCCCATCCTTCAATTTGCCGGCTTTTATTATTATACCCTTGTTCGGTATCATAATACACCAAATAACTACCACTTTCCAAACCGTTTTCAAAAAAAGACAAGTTCTGCAACAAACAAGATGCACCTTTGTCTAAAATATCCTGAGCTTCATCGAGAATGATATAATTGTATGGTGTAAAAGAATCAGAATCACGATATTGTTTTAATAACAAGTTCATTTTCTCAACACAACCTGAGTTGATATCTTGTAATGAAAGATATTGTTTGCCAAGTTGATTCTGTATGTGCATAAACAATGAAGCAAATTGAATAACTTCACACTTGTCCAACCCCTCTTTATTTAACTCACTTCGTATTTTTGATTCCAATAGTTTATTCCAACAAACATATAATCCTCGTAAATCAGAGTGTTTCTTTATGAATGCTTTTGCCAGTGTGGTTTTACCTGTTCCAGGACCACCTTCAATGACCAACCGTTGGTTTTTTCTAAGGCTATCAAATAATCTTAAATTGTCTACTTGTAACCACTCAATAATAGATTCTAGACTGACATTAGAATAAGTCCGATTCCCATCATCAGAAAAATTAAACATCAGTGTTTTTAAGGCATCTAGTACCCCTTCAGTGTCCAAGTCTGGTTTGAATATTTTCTTTTTATCCTTGTCTTTTTCTATTACTTTTAAACAAAAATCCGCAAACGATAATTCGCCATTTTCTTGTTGAATTGATGACCATAGTTTCCAGCCTTGATCCATTTCGTCATTATCGTTTGTTTTGTTCATTCGAGTGTGAGGAAAAGCACACACTGTTGTGATAAAAACTTTTCTTAAGTCAATCACCTTGTTATTTATTAAAGCGTACATGTAATCATCCGCTTGTTCAAAAGGGGTTCGATCTAAGTTCGTTGAATTTTCTTTGTTTTCAAGGTAATAAACTCCATTTCGAATGCCGACTTTGCCCCCTTTGACTTCAACAATAACAATGCCTTTTTCACATGCTAATAGAAAGTCTATTTGAATAGAGGCTTGGCCTTTCACTGGTATTGGTAGGTGAACATCATGCCAAAAATGCCAATGATAACTACTTGTTTCACAATTTCTGAATATTCGTCTATACATATCAATCTCTCCATGCAATGGAGTTCCGTCTTCCTTGACGATGATATGTTCAAGGAAATCAATATCCTTATAGTCGTGGTTTATAATTGGCATAGCGTTTGTTTTTATTTATTCCACAAAGAAGGATTTATGAGATTCTCCATTTTATAATCAAACATCTCCAACAGCTCTTCGCGATGCTCAGGAAACATTTCCAACATATCCAGCAATGACTGTAAAGTTTTGCAAATTTTTCTCACTTTTCCCCGAGAATCCTCTCTTTCGTAATAACCTGTCTCGTAGTCCTTCTGAAATTCTTTGAAAGTCTTTATTTCCTTCGATACTTCAAACCCCGCTTTCTGCTCCCAGTATGTTTGATTACGATAAGCGTATTCCCAGAACGACATCTTTTTGTAAAAGGCTTGCTGGTTGCACCATCGTGCTATCTGGATATAAAGATTAGAAACAGGAGCCTTTTTGTAGTCTTCGTGGCGCATCAGATAACCCACGCAGCCGTATGTCATCAACACCTTAATGCGTTGGAAAATTTCCCAAATGTCCTTATAGAACTTGTCCTGGTTTTTCTCACTTTGCTTAAATCCGCAGAAAAGGTAAAATTTGGTACCCTTTTTGGGATTATAGTGTTTCCAAATCTTCAAGGCTCGTTCTATCAAAGGACGGTCTTTCCAATTGTCAAAAGCAAAAATGAAATCGCCATGGTATTTTGTCTTCGAAAGCATCTCCGCCATTTCTTCTCCATGAGGGCTTTCGGCAAGCATTCGCTCATCGAGGCCTTGACGGAACTGAAATGGGCGGCCCGTGTCAATCAACTGTTGCAATTTGGAGCGCCACACATCAGGATTGGCAGCAAGGAAGTTGTCATCCCAAAGATAGATGTATGGGCGAACCAGATGGCCATGTACATCCCGCTCTTCATCTAGGAACCATTCAAGTTCAGAATATGGGAAGATTGTGTCCTCCAACTTGTTAATGCAAAAAGGGCAGTGTCGAATACAGCCCCGAGTCAAAAAACCAATACTATACTGCTGATAGTCTTTGTACTTGTCTCGTTTATAGCCTTCTGCGACCTTGCGGTCAACAAACTCGTCATAAAGATGATAGTAGGGCATCTGCCTGACAAGATCGATGCCGTGAGTGCGAGCACCGCCACGATGGTTTGGATATTTATTCAAAAAATCATCGCGCTCCAATTGTGCCATGTCATTATCGCGCTTCTGGCGGTATATGTTCACATTTAGTTCATTGGCATAAAAACCAGTACCACCTCTTCGGAACTTGCGTTTTTGTGCTGGCGTAGCTTTCTCGTAAAAAGCCGGCATTTGAGTGAATGTAAAAACACGCGAGACATAGATGTATTTATAAGACGCTATGTCTTCATCCTGATCAATAATCAGTTTAAAATCAATCCCATTGTCATTAAGGAACCCTGCCAATTTCATCAAGACAAGATTAGGATGCCGAGTCCCATTGCAAAGTAAGTCGGCATCAACTAGACCTATCCTGATTTTTTGTTTTGCCATTGCGCTTTTAATTTGCGTATTCCGTCTTTTTTGGCAAACAAACTAAGTACTTGTCACCAACCAACACTAGTGTGTCTGTTTCTGGTTGAGACCAATTAACAAGTTCATCAAAACCCATATACAAAGCTTCATTGGGTTCAACTTCGCACCAGCCATTCTTGACAGCCAAAGCTTCTAACTGATTAGCCGTTTTTTCCTCAATTAAATCTATCAGGCACATCCATTCCTGATACATTCCTCCCTTGGGTATTTTCAGTTCAGCAATCATAGTATCCACTTTTTTCGTCAATTCAAATGTTTCAAATCATTGCTCTTTTGTTCGTCAAACAAGCATATGTTTTTACTTTGCAATAATACGTAATTTTTCCAAACCAAAGAACAATTGTGTAAAAAAACAACTTATACATAAACTAATTGTAAATTCCCTTCCTTTTTAGTCTAAGACACAAAGATATACACCGAGCACCTATAATTTACCCGTCCTCTTTTCTAATCCTCAAACAGGCATTCGCACTTGGATTTGTTCGTTCTATCAAAGCACGTAATCTTTTTTAGATGGCACACACCTAATCCCCTTGTATTTTTTCATTTTTCTTCAAATTATTTGTTTGGAAGTTTCGGTTTCTATAAGAATTGCTCCCGTTCATTATTGATAATACATCTCACCATCTTTTTCTATTAAATAGTATTTACGAGGATCCGTCTCAAATTCAGGAAACAATTCGTTGATGATTTCATCAGACACACTTGGACCCATATCTTTGTCTTCGGTTTCATATAGAATTAAATCTTCTTTTCGACAGACTTCTTTGATTATTAATTGGTCACCTTCATTGACATCTGTTTCATCAATATCAAATTTTTCCATTTCCTTACTCAGAGACTTTAACCCCATTTTTTTCAATTCATCATTATTCATTGTATATTTTATTTATAATGCAAACAAACATTAAATTGATAACAAAGAGAACTAATATAAATTGGGAACACCTTGAAACTATTCAAAATCTTCCTCAGTAAATGGGTGCTGGAGGTCAATACTAAAGATGGTTAATAGCCCTTCATCGCAATCGTCAAAACAATTAAAAAGCAGTTTGTCGAGTTCGGAATTGTAACCTTGAAGCCGCCAAAGCTCACAATCCTCGCATACTTCTTCAAAAGTGTTGGCCCAATTATCTTTATCATATTCAGGCCCAATGTATGCTTTGTATGCTTCGACGGTAAGTTCCCTAATACGGGCCACTTCTTCATCGGTCAATGAAAAATAAGGGTGAACCTCAAAATTTTCAGGAACCTCTCCTGTAAAATGATAGTATTTCTCTTTCGATGTGTTCATATTGCTAGCTGTGTTTATACAAAATACCATTCCTCACGCCCCTTTCTATCTTCCTTCTAAATACTCATACCCAATCTTTTCATGATCCAAGAACTCCTTGATTTTATAAAAAGGACTGAGCGTAACAACATGTGGAATATAAAAACGATCCTTCAATAGGATTAAGGCATCATGATATGTGTTGACATTCAAAGCCTCTAGGACTTTTTTTGCATCTATGTTATATAACACCGCATTATTAAATCCATCGATGTCTTGTAATATTTGCCAAACCCCCATTCTCTTTTCACTGAAATGAACTATTAAAGAAATGAGCTTATCAGCATAAGCCTCTTCATCATCATACCAAACCTCAGAATCATCCTCCTCTCCCAACAAGGTTTGAACGTCTCTTTCTATTTCATCAAAAACCACAGTATATGATGGCTTGTGGATTTCGTAATTGCTTTTTACCTCTTGATCAAGAATCCCTACAATGGTTTTGTAGAGGTCAATGTCATACCTATAGATATCATTGAATGTTGCCCTGCGATCGTCCATCATGATAACCAGCAACTTCAAATAGTCATCTTTTGGAATCAAGACACTAAGACTATACGAACTCATCTGACCTGTTGAATCCATTACGCCCAAAAAACAATCGCAGTACTGATGAGGAATTTCGATGATACTCACCGGATAGTTTCCATCATAATCGCTAGTTAGTAGTTCCAGCAATTCGGTGTCACCGGATAATGCTTCATACCAGAAAGGCTCCTCTGCTTCTTTCATGAGCTTGCAGACTCTGGAAAGCTGTTCATCGGTAAGTTTACGATAGTATGATCTATTGTGTTCTTGGATTTCTTCATAATTGTCTCCGTCGTATTCATACTGCTCTGGTACAAGTTCATAATAGTGACCGTCCCACTTGGATTCAAGATAATTCTTTGCCATTTCAAGATGAGCCTCATGCAACGCTTCTGGGCTCAACATCTGCGGGTTTGTGTATGTATTCATATTGTTATTTGTTTTTTATTGCGCAAATATACGTTTTTTACCATCATCTAGGGTTTGTTCATGTTTTTTTTCAACTATTATTATAGACTTCTTTCCAGCCATTTTCAACCTAAGCATTGTATTATCAGGTGAAGAATCCCCGATCATTTTCCTTGTCTACTATCTAAAGCTGGTACAATTTCTTTGGATTTTTTCAAATTTAGCTAAATTATTTCCTTGGATTTTTTCAAATTCCCTCAAATTATTTGTTTGGATTTTTTCAATTTTTGTATTTTTGCAGCAAAAAGCAGCGATATATGTATTACAAGAGAATCATCGACCAATATTTCAGCGAATGGGCGGCACGACCAGATCATAAGCCTGTGCTGCTGCGTGGTGCACGTCAAGTTGGGAAATCCACAGCCGTAAGACATCTTGGGGAGCAGTTTGAATACTTTGTGGAAATCAACTTGGAGAAACAATCCGAATACAAAGCCTTGTTTCAACCCAATCTCGATGTCAAGCGCATCATACCACAGATGGCCGCCATGCATGGAACGCCCATCGTCCCTGGCCGAACGCTTCTTTTCATCGACGAGATTCAAGATTGCACGGAAGCTGTCATGGCCTTGCGCTATTTCAAGGAGGATATGCCCGAACTGCATGTCGTTGCAGCTGGTTCATTACTGGAGTTTGTATTGGACGATATTCCAACCTTCGGCGTGGGCAGGATCCACTCGATGTATATGTATCCGATGACTTTCGATGAGTTTCTGGAAGCCAACGGCGAAACGCTCCTGCTGGAATCCCGCAATCAAGCCTCCCCAACATCTCCGTTGCCAGTGCCGCTGCACGATAAACTGACAAACTTGATTCGTACCTTCATGCTGGTTGGCGGGATGCCTGAATCGGTTGCCAAATGGGTCGAGACACACGATTATTTGCAGTGTCAGGAAGTGCAGGATGATATTGTCACCGGTTACGAAGCCGACTTTCCAAAATACAAGAAAAAAGTCGATCCCCAGCTGTTGAGGCTGACCATGAGAAGTGCCGCACAGCAAGCCACAAGGAAATTCATGTATTCTCAAGTGCCGGGCGGATACAAAACCGCTGAGGTGAAGAAAGCCCTCGAACTTCTGATAAAAGCCAATATTCTCGTTCCCGTCACCCATACCGACGCCAACGGTTTGCCCTTAGGCAATGAACGCGACGACAGCTACCGCAAGATGCTGCTCCTCGATACCGGGTTGATGCTGAGACTGATGAATATGGCGATGGGCGACATCACGGAAATCACGACACATATCCTCACCGCCACCGCTGCAGATTTGGTCAACAAAGGACCGATGGCGGAGATGCTTGCTGGCCTCGAACTTTTACATTACCGTACGCCAAATCTACAACACGAACTGTTCTATTGGACCCGTCAGGCCAGGAATGCCACTGCCGAGGTGGATTACATCTTGCCCAACAACATGCAAGTCCTACCGTTCGAAGTGAAGGCCGGCGTTCAAGGCGGCATGAAGAGCCTATGGGATTTCATGCATGAGAAGAGGCTGTCTCAGGCCATCCGCTGCTCACTTGAAAACTTTGGTGAGTTTGACTACATAGACGAGAAGTCCGACAACGCTATTCGTCATGTCAGCATCTTCCCGCTGTATGCCATAAACGCCATTCGAGTGTAGAATAAATCGCTTTTGTGCCGTCAAAGAAATACGGCAATCTACTATTCCTCCAACTCCACCAAATATCCCAACACGGAATAATAGATCAACTTTGCTTTGACGGTCAACCCTGTATCAAACATGGCCTCCTCGTAGGCTTTGAGTTGACCTGCATACTGTCCAACATATTCCTTGTCTGTCTTGCTCAAAGCATGGGCCATGATGCCAGGGTAGTTCTTGAAGTCAATCAACACACATTCGGTAGGCGAGGTGTACCAGAGCAAGTCCATTTCGCCCGACACCACTTGGTTGTTTGTCTCGCGACGGAAGGGGACTTCGTGCTCCACCCTGAAGGGTTTCCCATATAGCTTTTCCAAATACTGGTAGAGGCTGGAGATGGACAGGAGTATGCCTTCAACATCCGGTAGCATCTTGTTCATGCCAAAAGCGTTGATTATGTTTTGGGCTTTGTTTCGCATTTCAGCTGCATCGGCTTGTGGATCGTAGATGGCGAAAATGTTGTGAACGCAAGTGCCCATAATGTCATATTCATCGCCATTGCCAACTTGGATGGGATGGGGAGTCTCGTCTTTAACGGGATACAAGACACGAGGCTGCACCTTTTCGGTCAACGCAGGGTCTTTCATCTTGCTTGGCGACAGGTATTTTTCATCCCACTCCTTTGTCATCGTTTGTTCCTTTCGGCAGAAGTAGGTTTCCGGCTCGGGTTGGTGCTGATAACTACCATCATCGTCCACTTTTACGAATCGTGACTTCGTTATACCATTCCCTTCTCCCCAGATTGCTTGATATTCACATTTGCTATCTATAAGAGGCGTAATACCAGAATAGGTTAGCCAAGGCATTGGGTTCTTTTTGTCAAGAGAAGTGGTAATGAGATAGTCGCGTGCACGGGTAACTCCGACGTAAAGAAGGCGTTGTGATTCATTATAAAGCCTATCAACATATTGGTGGTATGTGCCCAATGAGGCTATTTCCGCCATCATGTCTTCAGTCAAATAGGAATTGCGTGATGACAAAAACGCGGGGAGACAGGTAAGATAATAATCCGAATACAATTGATCGGCATGGGGTTCGCTCGTGCGGATGTAGTTGACTCCGATGGCAAAGCGCTTTTTAAGCTTTTTTTCGTTCAATGAATCGTCATCCAATGAGCAGAGGATGACGATATTCCATTGTAGGCCTTTCGACTTGTGATAGGTCAGCACATGCACACCCTCTTGGAAGAAGCCTTTTTTAACAACGATGCCTTCTTGATCCAAGTGTATGAGATAGTGTTCAATAGAGGAGGCTTCGCCCATCGTTTCGGCATTGTTGTCAAAAGCCTGCGCGTCTTCAATAAGTGCCAGCAAGTTGCGTTCGCGCTGGGCAGCCATGCCCCATTTCTTGCACCGGTTGATGAGGTCGAGTTCAATGACCAAGGCTTTCACGATGTCAGCCACAGGAAGCGTCTTTAATCGGTCTCTCAGGTCATTCAACTTGTCAAACCCCTCCGTCTTCAACACGCTCTCTTTATCCTCTAAAACCGATGAGGTCTTCACGCCAAAGAGAAGGTGGGCAATCTCGGCCTTAAGGAGTGGCGATTCGTCAATCATGTAGTTGAGTAGCAGATAGACCAGTCTCAATTCCTTGCTGTTGCAATCAATGAGGTTTTCACAAACCACAGGGATGTCTTTGGCATTCAGTGCGGCAATAAGATTGCTGATATCATCATTCTTTCTGACTAAAACTGCAATATCAGAATATGTAACCTTACGTGCAGCTCCGCTTTCTTGGTCAATGACATATTTGATTTCTCCTTGGCCATCCACCATGTCTCGAATCTGACAGGCGATGGAATTGTAAAGTTTCTCTTTGCTTGCCCTTCCTGTCTTTTGATTTTTAACCTGCTCCCAATGCCATAGTGCAGGGGTGTTGTCGGGCAACAATTCGGTTCTGTATGGGGTAAGTTCCACCATGTCAACCGGTAAGTCATTAAACACTTTCTTGAACACTGCGGAAGTGGTGTCCACCAAGGGCTTTACCGAACGGCGCGACTCTTTCAAAGTGTCGTAACTCATTCCGTTGGCTTCTTTTTTCGTGTCTTGAACAATTTTGTTGGTCAGGGCTTGTACCAGCACGGTGTCGCATGCTCTGAAGCTATAGATAGCCTGCTTGGGGTCGCCCACCCAATAACTGCGTTCCACCAAATCCGACAACAAGTCAAAGATCTGGATTTGCTTCGGGTTGGAGTCTTGGAACTCGTCCACAAAGACATATTTGATGGTCTGCGATATTTCATCCTGCACTTCCGCGTCTTTCAATAACTGGATGAATTTACTCTCCATGTCGTTGAACTCAATCAAACCATGCTCTTCCTTGAATCGATTGAAGAGTACACGCCATTCTCTTGCGATACGGAACATGCGGCGAATGCAGTCATAATACACGTCGCGCAATTTATTCTCGCTTTTTGATGGATGGTCCATAAAATCGAAGCGTCCGTCGGCTCCTAAAAGCAGTTGGGCAAGTTCGAGAGACTTTCCCTCAGAAACCATTAGGTCGTTGATTTCAAAAGCATCTGCTTTCTCCACCACCTCCTTTACTAAGGGTTCCCAAAACTCATAGTCGTATTTACTAGACAGACTTTGTTTGATGTTGAAGGTTTCGGCATATTCCCTGAAAGCGGATACATCGTCATCGGAGACCACCTTGGTCAGCGTACGGTTGAGATACCCCAATTTAACCTCATCGGTGATGGTTTCGACAGAAGCGCTCAACCCCAACTTGTACCAGTATTTTTTGATATATTGCAATCCGATGGAGTGCACGGTGCCAATAGCTGCGGAATCGAGTTCTGCGGCCTCGGTAAACAATTCGTGCTCCAGAAACTTTTCACGGGCATGCTTCTTCAAGTCAGCCGAGGCAGCCTCGGTGAATGTGGCTGCGATGATTTGCGATGGAGAGCAAAGACCCTCTTTCACCTTACTGACCATTTCCTCGGTAAGGCGGTAGGTTTTGCCCGAACCGGCTCCGGCATTGATATAGGTGATGTTTTTCATTAGACAAGTCCTCCTTTCAAAACGATGTTTTTGTTGCCATAACTATTGGCTTTCAATGTACTGTTTTCATAGTCCCTCTTCAGCGGATAGAGCTGTTTTTCTATAGTGTCACTATCATACTGCAGATTGGCAAGTGCCATGCCCTCACCTTCTTCAATAAGACCGTCCTTCAATTGGCGCATCCTGTAGGTATAGGAATTGGCTGCCAGTTGCATCAAGTCATCGGTGTTTTCTGGTACAACCACCTCTATTCCATTCAGGTGTTTCAAGGTGTCATATGTCGTGTAAAGTGTGTGTCTCGGTAGCACAAAGTAACCCATAAAGCTCACTTTATGGTTGTCGCCGCTATCCTTCAAATGCTGTTCGACAACGGCGCGATAGATCGCCAATTGCAAGGCGTCGTTTTGCTCTAGTTTCTTCTTGTAGGTGGTGCTCTCGTTCCATTTGAAATCGATGATGACCATGTTGTCGTCGCTGTCTTTCAGCACAAAGTCAATCTTGGCGGTCATCTTTCCGATGACGGGAACGACGACCTCGTATTCTTTCTCGGCACCAATAATGCTCAGGTTGTTTTGTTCGATGATGTTGAGCAAGACATCCACGCTTTTCCGCAACAATGATTTGAAACGCTTGAAATCCAAGTCGTTCTCTTCAAGGAGCAGGATGGAACCATTGGTTTCGGCCAAGTGGTTAATCATGTCGTTATACTGGGCTTGATGGATTTTGCGCATGGAGGTCACGGTGCGTTGTCCTGCTTCTGTCAGTTTTTCGACATAGGCATGGGCCACATTGCCTTTCACGGTATCCATGTCGGCCATGGCAGCCTTGCCATATTCACGCAGATAGAGAATATGATCCATGACATAGTCAAAAGGTTGTTGGATGAGTTCTTCTAGACTGCTATAGCTTTCCTTGTCACGTTTCAATCCTCCGTCGTCCTTGGGTGTGTCGAGCAACTCAAAGACTGCAGGGTTTAACTGGTATTCGGCTTGTTTGGTGGAAGCGGTTTCAGTAGGCTTTTGTTCCAGGTCTTTTCCGTCAGGCGACATGGGCTGCATGATAAGATTACCTTTGTGTCTCAATTCAGTGGCCACCGGGTCTTCAACGGGTAAAACGCCTCCTATTATGTCGCATTCGAGCATATAAATATGCTTTTGTACATTTGACAAGATGCCCAGCATGATCTCGCGCTTGTTTTTCAGCAGGGTCTCCCTTTTTGCCACCTCAATTCCGCTGTCTTCGAGGATGCTGATTTCCTTTGGGGTTAGGAAATCAAGGTCGAAATGAAAACGAAATTCGGGAGTGGTGCAAGCCCAATAGAGTGAATTGGGCGTGGAATGGATATCCGTAATCGCATTGGTCACATTGATGGATCCTTGGCGAGCTGATAGTGTGGTCAACTCGATGGGTCGGCTGATTTGAGAGGCCCATAGCATCAAATCGTGGGTCTTGATAGTGGCCGCTTCGTCTTCCAAAATCATCAACATGGTTTCGCAACTGTCCACTACGGCATTGAATTGTGGGGCTTTGCTCTCGTCATACAGATTCGACTTAGCCCATTCCCTCATTTTTTCAAGGAACTTTACCACTTTGTCTTTGTCAACAGTGCAACTGTCGCCGGTTCCTTGGGTCCGCATCCATTGGTTGATGAACAATAGCGCGGTGGTCCGTTTGGCTGACTGTTTCACGTTATTTCCGTCATGGTCATACACGGCTTCATCAATAAGTTTGTCCCAGTCTTCGCTAATGCCGTTGTCTTTAATGAGTTGTTCAAACAATACATGCCTCAGCGAAATGTAATAATCGCTATTGTCATCCTTTTCTTCATGCTTTCGCTTTACGCATATAGCGCTCAAGGGGGTAGCGGGCAACTGCAAATATGCCAACAAGTTGTTGATGTCGAGTGGCTTGTTGAACAAACCGAGTCCCAAGGTGAATATCTGCATGATGGCGCCGACGGCTTGGCTTTCGGCCCCCACTTGAGGTTTGTTTTCCATGGCCAGATCCAGATGGAGGATGGAGGTGTCGTCGCACACCAAAACGTCATTTTCGCCCAGCGATTGTTGTGCCAGCCATTCGGCCATTTCCAGGTTGTTTTTGAACAGATAGGCACTCGTCTTTTCGCTCAAATTGCTGTTGATTGGTGATGGGATATATTTCACGTCACATCCTTGGGAAGCCATGTGGTCGAAAAGCTGTCTATAAAGCGGTTCCAGAAGCTCCTTGCCGCATGTTACCTCGATGCAATCTGTGTCTTGAAGCAAAGGTGTAGATTTGGCGTAGTCCAAAACGATGCGCCAACGGTCGGCCTCCCCTTTTTCTTCAAAGTAGGCTTCAACCGAAGCCAAATCATCGAGTCGGCTGCTGCCCGTGATGGTTTTGTTCCAACCTGCTTTGGTCAAGGCATCGCGCCAAGCCATTACATTCACTGCAGTACCTAGTTTGTCCTTTTCAAATGACTGGGCAAAGAATAGGGAGGAGTTTTTTTCGATAGCCTTTTTCATGCCTCTTGCATATAAGATGGCCCTTTGGAAGTTATCGAGATATCTGCCGGTAAGCCCTGCGCGGAGCTCCAACTCGTCGAGTAATCCTTGCGGCCCTACCACTTTCTCGCCCAAAGCACATCCATGGGTCTTTACAAAGACCTTGGAATCATAATACGGATTGAAGATAAGTTTCATGGTCACTTTTTATGGTTTGTGTTGATATTTGTTTGTTGTATACAGGAGCATCCGTGTGTTTTGAATGTTTTTTATTGCACAAATCTACAAATTTTTCACCATCTCAAGCCCCCTTTAGGGTACTGCTTTTTGATGCCGCTGTAGTTCTTCGGTGAGAAAGGGTTGTTGCCGTGGTGGTTTTCGCAAAGATCGGCAATGAATGCGCTGACTTTGATATGCAAGTCGATGGCCGCCAATGGGTTGTCGAAATCGGTCTTGATGGTGATGATGGGAGCCTCGTTGGGAAGTACCTGCCAGTCGGCATTAGGTGCGGTTTTGCGGATGTTGGTGGCAATCTTTTCTTCTTCGGGGCTGACCAGGAGGATCACTGCCGCGTCGCTTTCCGAAAGGATGTGGTTCTTCTTCTGGTGTCGCGTATGGTTGCTGGCGAAGATAAACCTGCCATGACAGAAGTTGCGGTAGTCGGTCACCTGGGCTGAGACCATGCCGCTCTCGGCCAACACCGACTCAAGATAGTGGGCTGCGGGTTCACCATAGCCGCCATGCAGCACCAGGAAGTGTTGGATGGAAGAAAGTGGGGTCAGAGGTTCATCTGAGTTGTTGAGTTCATACTGGTAACAATGGGTCGGATCGAGGTCGACCTTCAGTTGCTCACTGGCCGACTTCCCGGTGAAGGCTTTGTAGAACAGTGCATCTCGGTAGAACTGCTTTGTCACAGAGATGAAGCCTTCTTGGAAAGAGCCGTCATGGGGGTGTTTAAAGAGGAATACCTTGTCCTTGTCAAGTAGCTTCAGGAGGATGTTCTTCTCGCTGTCCACACTGGTGAAACCGCCGGTGTTCTGTGGGTTGACTGCCGCCATTCGCTTGGTCGCATCTTTGATGTCAATGTTATTACCGCCATCCGACATCAACAGGCAACGGCAGCTTCGGAGCACCACGTCCGACATGGAACGCAGCATGAAAGGGGTGGTGCTTTTCCCGATGCCCACATATTGTTCATAGAGCATGCTGGCATAATGGCCCTGCATGCCCCCATTGCCGACAAAGAGCATGGGCTTTCCAGGTTCGGCAAAGAGGAAGTCGTGTAGTTTGCTGACATCTTGGCTATCAGCTAGTTTGAGTGCTTCTTCGGTTCCTTTCAGGATTTCCGACATCAATGGTTTGCTCATAGGATGTTGTGTTTGGTTTTTTATTTATAGTCTACTTTGCAACCGTTTTCAACTTTGGAAGCGCTTTTTTCTTTCATTCTCCGGTTTTCCCAAACAATTGTTTATTCCGAAATATAAGATGCTTTGACAATTATATCTTGACTTCTTTCTTGCTCCCCTCAACCAAAACGTACTTGGAGCCTTTCAGTTTCACCTCGATGTGCTCAACCTTCAGGATGTGTGCCTTATTGGCATCGAAGACAGCGCAATTCTTCAAGCCATCAGGTTTTGATTGTGCCTGTGGCCACACATTGCAGAACACGCCGATGCTGTCGATAAACGCCGCTGCGGCCTTTTCCGATTCCAAGCCTACCTTTTTGCTGTTGGTGAGCGTCATGCCGATCCATTTGCGAAATTCCTTTCCAAGTTGAGTCTTTTCCTGTGGGATGGCTTGGCCGAGTTGGGCTTCTGCACGTTTGACGATGGCTTCAGGAACGGGTTGGGCCGAGACCAGATGGTTGTCGTCGGTCAATTCAGGGATCTCCACGGTGTAGAGATAATGGTCCTTCACGGGTGGAAGGTTGCGGGGCTGGGAATAATGCACCGCGCTCGCTTCCGACTCGGTCAGATAAACGCCGAAACCGAACTTGATGCCAGTGCCGTCGCCGGCTTTACTTAAATCGAACTTATTGAAAAGCTCCGGAGAACCGTGATAACAGGTAATCATATTGTTGTGTTTATTATTTTGCTTGAATCATCCCTTTGCTGCCCATGAAACTCACGCTGCGCGAGGCGGTTGCAGCAGCCTTCTCCAGTACTTTGCGAACGACTTGCTCCGTGAGTTGTGCGATGTTGAGTTTGTTTAGTCTACATAGCTCTGCGAGGAAAACCGACGAGGTCCAGTCGCCTGCGCCTTCCCAATCAACCACATTGTTGTTAGGGATAGGAGCTATCCTCTGCCAACCCTGGCCTTGCAGGTTGAATTCCATACCTTCTTCACCTATGGTTCGGATGAAGAGTTTATCGGGATAGTTGGCCACAAACGAGGTGTCAAGGATGTTAGTGCCTGAGAACTTGATGACATCGCTGACTTCAACGCATTTAAGGAACTTGTTCATTTCTTTGTTGCCTTCTGGCTCGTAATAGACCAACACGCCTTGTTCCTTCAAGGCTTTGGCCAGTTCGCGAGGACCAGCGTCGGACACGTTGAAGAAATAGGCATCGGGCTTGAAATCGAGTGCGTCGACAAAGCCTTGCACTTCGTCCTTGCGCAGCTGCTTCCTTTTCGGGAAGCGGCTGTTGGGGGCGGTGGCACGGTGACTCATGGTGTGTTGCCCATTGGCGTCAAGTTTGTGGAGGCATGTCATCAAGGTGGTGCCACCATCCTTGCTGTTTTTGACAAAGCGAGTGTTGGCACCGTAGCGTTTCAGGTCGGCGGTGATCTTCAGGCCTTGTTCCGACTCGTCGAAATGACCGATGGGATAGGTCTCCACACCCAGATAAGGCAGCATGCACATCACATTGCCGCAAGTGTTCCCCACCTCTTCAATGATTTTCTTATCAACAAAAGGATTGCGTTTTTTAGTAGTGTCAAATCCTTCGGGGTACTCCCGTTGGTAGATGATGTCTAAGGCAAAGTTGCCAGTGCCGAGAATGCATTTTTTAGTCATGATGTGAAGCTGAGTGTTGGTTTGTTCTTGAATTCAAAATGTCCGTTGTCGCGGAGCTCCATGAGCAGACGGCCCAACAGATTCGGTCCAACATATTCATTGCCTTTGAGCACGACACCCCAAGTGTCGGCATCTTTGCCTTTCTTTCGAGAGGTTTCATCTTCCACGATATACTTGCCTTTGCTCCGCTCCAGTTCGTTGCGGAAGGCTTCGCTCTGCTCGTATTTTAGTGTCAGGCAATACTTCATGGCGTCAACCACCATGCTCGGCCAATGGTCGTGAAACCATTCGGGATGGGTCTTGTAGAGGTGTTTTACATGCATCTTTATCCCCATGCCAGCTTTGACTTCCATCATCTCTTTGAGGCCTTCGATGGCATCGGGTCTCAGTTTCATGATGTGGAAGAGGCGTTCCGTGCAGTCGAAGGTGATGCCATTGACAACGATGGGGGTCTGATAGAAATTGCCAAGGATACCCCATTCGTCTTTTGTCCCCCGAATACAAATTGTCTCGGCGGCAGGATACCGCTCGATGCTGTAATACTCAGAATAGTTGTCCCTGATCATTTCGTGTAGTTGCATGGTCTTCAAGTAAGTACATATTGGACAAGGCGTTCATGAAAGCCCTGCGTTTTCATTCTTCATCGATGTCGTTTTTGTGTTTGAACACTTCCTCGAAAGCGGCGAGGTTGCCGCTGCGGTCGTTGTGGTCGCTGAGGATGGCGAAGGTGATGAGGCGGTAACGGTTTTTGAACTCGTCTTCTTCCATCACCTGCTTGAAGAGTTCAGCCATCTCGCGCGGTGGGGTCTTGAAGGCACCGCAGCCAAAGGCACCCAGCACCAGGCTGTCGTGGCCCTTGATCAGGCCTATACGGAAGATGGTGCGAATCTTGTTGAGCGTGATGGTTTTGCCTTCTTCAGGGATGTGTCCGTCGGGAGTGAGACGGATGGGGAACCTGCCATTCATATTGAGTGCGGCATTGGTGATGACGCCGATTTGGAAAGGCTCCTCCATCAGCGTATAGTCGGGACCCGCTTCGCGGAAGACCGTGACTTGAGGTGAATAAATCGCACTGAAGTCGAGCGAGCGGGAGATGGGGTAGTTGTTGCCTTCGCGGTGTTCGTAGCCGTAGCGAGCGGCATACAATCTATCGAAGCTGAAGATGGAGCGCGTCAGCGTGCTGCGACGGCAGATGGTCTCCTCCTGGGCCCGGGCTCCGCCTTCCACGCCGCCACCCGGATGTCCTGCACTGGCGAAGTTGAGCAGGGCAGGGTTGTAGCCCTCTTTGACCAATTGCTCGGCCACCTTGAGGCAGTCGCCTTTTTCGACCCTGACAAGACTACCGTTTTCCAGCTTTGGAGCGTCAACAGGACCTAAATCCTTGTGATAGCAGCGGCCGCCATCGATCATCGGCTGCATATCTAGGTCGATGCGTTTGCCCGAAGGGGTGGTATAGTAACCGGCCTTGATGATGTTGGTGGTTTCGCGGAACGCCTCTGCGTTGTGTTGCTTTACGAGGGTGACCTGGGGGTCGTAGTTTGATTTACTCATAATATTGATGGTTTTATTGTTGTTCAAGGATATATAGTAGCAGAGGGGTGGTTTTTCAACCCTGTTTTGTTTTTATTGCATTGTTTTAGACAAAATTCTTGCTGCAAAATTACTAATTAATACCATGAAAGCAAAAGCTTTTCAATAGATGATTGATTGTTGCCGAATCGACTTGCCCTTGTGAGTAAGATAGATGTAACGTGAGGATAATGTCACCATTGTCTGTCTTGGGGAAATGAGCTGTTTTTGTGTAATGGACCGTCCCAAATGCGTCAATATCGTGTTGCACATAAAATACCTCGTCTTGTGGATAAAGGTCACGGGTGGTCAAGCCCGTGTCGTCCAAATCCATCCAGGTCATGTCCAAGCCTCCATAAGCTGTCAATTCCAACCCTTTGCCGCGACAAGAGATGCCATCGCCAATCTCAGGCAGTGGATCCATCGTCATGAAGGAGGGATAGTCCAGCTCAAAGCCGAAGCGTTCGTTGTGGTAATGGGCATACCTTGTGGTTTGGGTCTGACAACCCGTTAAAAACACAAGCCACAGAATTAGAAGTATCGACTTCTTCATAATCATAAGTAGATGAGCAAAATTAGTTTACATATTGGACGCGAGACTACGGGACTGCGAGACTACGAGGCATTTGCTTGTCCCGAAGTCTCGAAGTCCCGTGTCCCGAAGTCAAAAGATATAGCAGTTTAATTTTGAATAGTTATTTATAGAATTAACCACCTTTTTTTTTCTTGATGTTCAGATCGTATCCTTTCGATGGCCAACCCATATAGATGTCAAGGCATACACTAATAATGAGCCAAACCACCATTAGCCACGAAAGAAATGACAACAAAACATCTTCGATGATCTCTTTTGTTGAGATGTACTCGATTTCTCTGTCATACAGATAGAAATATTCGTATGAGAAAATGCCGAAAGCCGAGATGAGTATACCAATGATATACCAAGTGATAATGCTAGTCATACTATTGTGGATTTTGGTTTGTGATTATGGCCTTCAGGCCGCGCAGGAAGCCGATGGGGCTTCCTGCAGCTGTTTGGCGGTCTTTGGGAGGAGGCGCTTGGCGAAGAAGATCACCAGGCGCTTGGCTTGGGCCATTTCCCTTTGTGAGCCTACCATAAGGTGGTAGAACACCGTTGTCTTGGTGTTGAAGACAATCGCCACGACGGGGCCATTACCTTGGGAACGCAGACGGATAGGTTCGACGCAGGGCTTGGCCTCGAAGGCTTTCCTTGTGAGCAACTCCACGCTCAGTTTCTTGAGCGAAAGCAACTTGTGACGGTAGGTCACCTCCCCAATGGTGACTTGTTCGTACCACACGTCGTTTTCGAAGGCGGTTTGGTGGGTTTCGTTGCCGGACGACTTGAGCATTTCGGCGAATTCCGTTTGGTTGACTTGATGGATCTCCATAGTATTATTGTTTTTTTGTTGATAATGGAGGGTAAAGACACCCCTGTGGCGCCCTGCCACATAATTACTATAGAACTATGATACGATTTTTTCAACCAAGAGAACAATAAAAATACTTTACCATAGTTTTTCTCCTCCTTTTCACGTTACCCATAGTATCTCATCCCCTCATAGTTATACTTCACAAAGTCCTTCTCCTTGTGGCAACCGGCTTGTAGGCGGGGCACCCATTCGTCCATGGGAACACCTTCTTTCAGGTAGGTGTTGATGGTCTCGCAGAAGAGATTGACTTCGTTAAGGATGTCCTCGCTGGTGTTGTTGGGGAAACCGAAACCTTCGGCTTCGTTGATATTGGAGACATACATGGAGGTGAAATAGCCCTGCAAGCCGTAACGTTCGGCAAAGCTGCTGGCAAAGCACCAAATGCCGATCATCTTCCTGTCCTTCAGGAGGTCGACAATACTACGGTCAACCACATAATTCAGCCAACTGGTACCGAATAGCCCGCTTGTGGTCCCGTGCCCGAGGCACATCACCAAGGGGTCGTCATCGCGCTTTAGTTGCGCGACGACCTCCTCCTTGGTAGGGTTGTACAATAATGTTACGTTCTCAAGACCCTCGTAGGTTTTCTTCAAACGAGTGGTGTCTTCCATCGTGTCAACGTGAATCACTATCATAATCTTTATATTGTTTATTGTTACTAACTAAAGAATCCTATCGGTTTTCGGCTATTCGTGTTGCGTCCGGCAATCTGTTCCTTCGAGCAGAGTTCTTCGATGTGGCTGAGGTCAGGGTCACCACCGAAGAGCAGGTGGTCGACCATCACCTTACGGGCAATGTTCTCTATCTGTCCACCACTGAAGTCGTAAGAGCGTGCCAACACGTTGGCGTCGGCATCGGCTAAATCGGGGATGAAGCTCTGCCAGATGTGCGTCTTGGCCTCAACACTGGGCTGGTGGAACTCCACCTTATACAGAAAACGTCTGTCAAAAGCGCTATCGAGGTTGCAAGTCAGGTTGGTGGTGGCAATCATAATGCCATCGATGTTCTCCATAGCCTCCAAGAGAATGTTCTGAATGGCATTCTCCGTCTTCTCGAGGGTGGGGTTGTTGCCTCCCACGCTTGTGCGCACCGAGAGCACAGCATCAGCCTCGTTGATGAGCAGGATGGGGATACGCTTCGACTTCTTCACCTTTTGGGCATAGCTCTCGAAGATGCCTTTCACTATCTTCTCCGTCTCTCCGTACCATTTGTCGCGGATCGACGAGATGTCGACCTGCATGATGTCGCGGCCCGTCATGCGAGCCAGCTGCAAGGCTGTCTCGGTCTTACCTGTTCCTGGGGTACCATAGAAGAGGCAGTTGAAGCCCTTACGCATGTTGGCTTTCTCCAAGCGTTCGCGTATGGCTTGCAGTTGTTCGTCCTCGAGCAGGTGCTGCAAGGTGTCGATTTGACCTTGATCCTCTTTGCAGTAGAACATGACCTTAGGTTTGATGTCAGTGCAACTAAGTATGTTGCTGTGGTCGTCCTCGTCGACTTCTTCAATATTATCGGGGATGTCGTACTCGCTGAGGAAGAGGTTACGCGCCTTATCGGTGAGCTGAAATAGGTTGCGTGCCATGAAGTTGTCTTGTCCGCTGATGGCAATTAGTCCTTCCCTGATGAAGGGGTGGCGCCCGTTGTTCATCATCAAGTCGAACTCGTCGTTGATGTCGTCAACGAGAAAATCCAGTTGGTCAAGGGGGATACTCACTTGGTGGTCGACAACGAGGCGCTTACAGAAATAGAGCAGATACAGCTTGTCGTAGTCATACACCCTCAAGCTGCTGATGGTGCGGGCGATGTTGAGCTGGGGGTTGTCCTTGAGCAGTTCCATGGTCTCGTAGAGCAGTTCCTCCTCGTCAATTTGGCTGTTGCGACCGGCTTCGCGCAGCAATCTGGTGAAGTGTTTCATAAACTCCTCGGGGCTTAAGTTGAACGTATTGACGACTGGCAGGGCCTCGTTGTTGCAGAAGGCCTTCTTAGCTTTCTCACTCAGCTGGTAGGCGGGGCTGTTGCCGTGAAACGTGCCACGTCGCCTGATGTAACGTCGGCGCATGAGCGACTTGAGGTCTTGTGTCTTCCTCATGATGGTGATGGGAGAGCATCCGAAGTAGTCAATCATTTCTCGGTTGCTCAACGACGACTCAGAGTCGGAGATGAAAGGGCAGAGCATGACAGCCTCATCGGGTGTCAGCTCCAAGTCGGCGGCCACTGACTCGATGAGAGCCTTGTGGCGCTTGAAGAACTTGTCATCCATCATGCAACCTTGGGCTAGGCAGATGAGCTGCTCGAGTTTATCGAGGAGGGTCATGTTTTTCAACTTCGTTTTGTTGACGGGGATGGTTTGTGCGTAGGTTGGAGTGAATACAGGTTCATCATAGTCAAAGGAGTCTTGCTTTCTTTTCATAAGGCGGGTGATTTAAAAGGTTCTTTATATTGTTTCGTCGGTCATTCTATTTATAGCGCCCCGAATGTGGGTTTTCAACCAAGGGCGTGAAAAAAAGTTTTGTCAGGCGCACATACGGTATGGTGAGCTGGCACCTTCGATGAAGGTGCGCAGCTTGCCGATGGCATTCTTGAGGCGCTTGTGAACGGCTGTCGTGCTGACATTGAGGTGTTTGGCAATCTCTTCAAGTTTCATTGCCTTGTTGTCGAAGCCATAATAGCAGCGAATCAAGAACTGCTCCTCTGGTTTGAGGGTGGCAAGGGCTTCGTTCAGTGTCTCAAGCTGCCAAGCCTGCTCGGCTTCCCAGTTGCAGCACATAGGGGTGTGGGTAAAGGTGTTCGTGTCGTCGAGGCAAGTGAAAAGGCTTACTTCTGTCTTAACGAGTTTTGGCCTTCCATTCACAACCTCTGGTACCATAATTACAAAGGAAGGATGCCAGCGGTTGATTTCTGCCACCATAGCATGCCAAATGCACTTGCTGGCATAGGTTTTGAACGACGCGTTACGGGTGCTGTCATAGTGGCATGCTGCCGAAACTAAGGCTTCGTAGCCGGCATCCGACAAGTCGCTTTCTGTCAGGCCGTGGAAACCCGTTTGGAGGTTTAGGAGTGATTGCGCCATCCCACTGACAAGGCTAAAGTGTGTCTCCACCAAATGGGACTGGTAGGCGTTGAGTTTGAGGTTGGTGTTGCTGTTCGTTGGGAGTTGCTGTTGGGTGTAACGGTCTTTCATAGGCGTGTTTTGTTTTTAAATTGTTGTATATTAACGAATTAATTTTGTCAAACGAGGCCAAGATAAGGGCAACGAAATCCAACCAATGCTCAAAACTGACATTATTTAGGAGTTCATAATCTTATATTGCGGGGCGATTTTAATCAAAAATCGTGCCGAAATGTTAAAAATTGGAAATATTTTTTTGTTTTTGTGGAGACGGAGTGCACACCGTCTCTACCATGTCATTCCCCTCTCACCGTCCGATTCAGACACTGGCAGAAATCCTTGGTCTTTTCGAACTCACTCAGTACCCAGTCGACGAGATGTGGGTCGGAGAGGCGCGCATCGGGGAGGTCTTGCACTAAGAGCCAGTCGCGTTGTTTGAAGAGCTCGGCCTGTGGGTGGTCTTTGGGATAGCCGTTGGGCACGCGTTTCATGGCGTGGCTGGTGTCGAGGTCGAAGCCTTTGGCTTTGGCGATGGCTTCCACCAACGGTTCGCCATTGAAGAGGATCTCGTCGCGGATGGTCTTCAGCATGGCCGTGTCGGGCATGTACATCCCCGTGCAGAGCATGTTGTGGCCGAGGTATTCCGACTCCTTGGCCTCCAGATGGAAGTAGTAGCCGCTCAGCATCGACTTCTTGCCTTCGGGACAGACGAATACGCCGAAATGGGTCTTGTAGGGCCGCTTGTCGGGCGAGAAGCGCGTGTCGCGGTAGAAACGGTAGGTGCAGTCCTTCAAAGTCAGGCCTTTGCAATTGTCGTCAAACTTCTGCACACCGGCGATGATTTGCTCAGCCAATGCATTGAAATTGGCCTGCGCCGTTTGGTATTGCTTCTTATGCTCTTGGAACCACGGGCGGTTGTTGTTATGTAGGACGTCGTCGAGGAAAGTGAGGATTTCTTCCATAGGAGTTTCAGATTTGGTGCAAAGATATGAAAAAAACGCGGATTACAAATCCGCAGGTTCATTGCGACGGATTGCAATCCGTCAGAAAGCCCGACAAGGGCTAGTGCAAAGCAGAGAAAAAGATTTATATTAGATTTGTTTAAGATTTGTTTCCAAAAAACACCGCCCTTTTTGCCATCAACGTCATGGAAAGGCCGCGGGCGACCATAAACATTAGGAAGGCAATCCACAAACCATGATTGCCGAAAGGCGGCATTAATAACAAGGTGGCGGGCAGGAATACGCCGATGGACGAGATGAGCATGGTGTTGCGGATGGCTCGCGATGCGGTGGCGCCGATGTAGACTCCGTCCCAAAGGAAGGCGGCGAAGGTGATGAGTGGGATGGCAGCCAGATAGATGTGATAAGGCTGGGCCATCGGGATAATGTCGGGCTGGTCGCTGACGAGGCCGATGAACCAATTAGGGAAAAGGGCATAGAGCACCGTGAAAGGTAGGGCAATCAGGAACCCCCAAATAAACAGCAGTTTTACTGTTTGTCGAAGTTGTTTTGCATCATGCGCCCCTGTGAATCGCCCCACCAATGCCTCGCCCGCGTAAGCGAAGCCGTCGGTGAAGTAAGAGAAGATGTAGAAGAACTGCATCAAAATCATGTTGACAGCCAGCATGTCATCGCCGAGTTTGGCCGATTGGTTGTTGAAATAGGCGATGCTCAGCACCAAAAGTATGCTGCGAATCATGAAGTCGGCGTTGACCTTGAAGAAACGCTTCAGTTTGTCGCCTTGCAATAGGATAACCCGACGGATGGGGATGAGGTGATGGCGGAACTTGGCAAACAGGAAAATGATGGCAGTCAGCAGGCCGCAATATTGTGCGATGACTGTGCCCAAGGCCACGCCTGTGACGCCCATGCGCATGGCGTTGACGAAGATAACGCTCAAGACGATGTTCACCACATTAGTCAGGATGGCGATAGTCATGGGAATGGTGGTGTTTTGCATTCCGATGTACCAGCCGTTGAAGGCATAGAGACAAAGTACCGCCGGTGCCGCCCAGATGCGCACGTGGAAATAGGTGGCAGTGTAGGCCAGCACTTCTTCGCTGCCGTTGAGCAACTTCATGCTTAGCCATTCCACGGCATTTTGAAGTGACAAAACCAAAACTGTGGCAATCAGTGCAATGCAAAGTGAGCGATAGAGCGAATAGGCAATTTCGGCGCGGTCGTTGGCACCGTAGGCTTGTGCCGTGAATCCCGTCGTGCCCGCCCGCATGAAGCTGAAAACGGAGTACATCACGCTGAAGATGGTGCCACCCAAGCCGATGGCCCCGATGTAGGCGAGGCTGTCCTGGTGCCCCATCAGCATCATATCCACGAAGCCCAACAGCGGCACGGTGATATTGCTGATGATGTTCGGAATGGCGAGCTTCAGTATCGAACGATTGAGCGAGTTTTTGGGCATTTGGGTTTTTGTTTTTGCGGATGCAAAAGTACAATAAACTTGCTTTTATTTCAGAGTTTTCTTTACATTTGCAGCAATAAAACGACACTCTTATGATATTCTACTTCAGCGGCTGTGGCAACAGCAAACATGTGGCGGAAACTATCGCCGCAGGACTCAACGACACATTGACTTTTATCCCCGAAGCAGCTCGCGAAGGCCGTTATGACTACACTTTGGCCGAAGGCGAAAGGCTTGGCTTCGTGTTTCCCATTTATTCTTGGGCACCGCCACGATTGGTACTTGACTTTGTGAAGAAACTGCAACTCAAAGCTAAGCCTGATTACCTCTATTTCGCCTGCACCTGTGGCGACAATTGTGGCCTCACGGAGAAGGTTTTCCGCAAGGCTGTGGAAGAAAAAGGCTGGTCGTTGTCTGCCTGTTTTAGTGTGCAAATGCCTGAAACCTACATCGGTATGGCAGGTTTCAAACTCGACACGCCAGAAAATGCCAAACTGAAGATTGACAAAGCAGACGATCTTCTGAAGCGAAATATTACGAGACTCATCAATAAAGAGCATTTCTCAGAAATGGTTGTGGGTAGCTTGGCATGGCTCAAGACGTACTTGGTAAATCCTGGTTTCAACCGCTCCGCTACCGATGACAGCAAATATCATGTCACTGAAGCCTGCATCCATTGTGGCAAATGCGTTGAGGCCTGCCCTTTAAAGAATATCTCCATCGAAGAAGGTCGCCCGAAATGGCACGGCCACTGCACGATGTGCATGGGTTGTTATCACCATTGTCCGGTGAATGCCATCCAATACGGCAAGGCCACGGTGGGAAAGGGTCAATATTACTTTGGGGGAAGATAATAAGCTATCAGCCGTCAGCTTTCAGCTTGGTCATTACAGTGCTGATAGCTGAAAGCTAATAGCTCAATTTAACAATTAAACAGTCAACACTTCAACAAAAATACATATCTTTGCGCCGCAAATTATTCATTATCAATTATAAATACTATGAAACACACACACTACTTTACTAAAGCATTACTTGCCATCCTAATGGCTTTCTTCTTTGGCACCGCTACTGCGGTTGCACAATGTGTAATTCCTATTGGCCCAGGACAATCTTATATTGAGAATTTTGAATCAGGTCAGATGGAATGTTGGACGGTGGAGACGACGGGTTCCGCCACTTGGGCGGTGATGGGCGGCACCAACACCAATGTGGTGGCCTTCCAAAATGCTTCTTCTGGCGACGAAGCCCGTCTGGTTTCGCCCACCTTCGACATGACAGGTAGCAGCAGTGCCACTTTCAGCTTCGGCTATGCGATGATGGCGCTTTATCCTCCTTACGACGAGCTTACGGTGAGTTACCGCACCTCACCGACCGACAACTGGCATCAACTAGGCAGCTATAGCCTTAGCGACTGGTCGAATACCTACGATGAATTGTTCACCCTTGAAGACCTGTCGTCCACGTTCCAGATTTCGTTTCTTGGGCATTGCAATGGTGGATATTATATCTTCATCGACGATATTGAGATTGCCGCTGCTGGGGGCTGTGCCCGTCCCATGAATCTACAGGTCACTGAGGTTTCGGCTTTTACAGCAATGCTTGGATGGTCGGCAGCAGGTAATGAGGAAAGCTGGACGGTGGATGTGAACGGACATCAAGCCACCGTAACTTCGCAACCCTATCTGATGGAGTATCTGGAGCCCAACACCGAATACACAGTTCGCGTCAAGGCCAATTGCGGTGAGGGACAAGAATCGGAGTGGTCCTATCCTTTGACATTCACCACTTTGTGCGACGTGATTACCGTCACCGACGACCGACCCTATTTCGACGACTTTGAAGCCTCGGAGGAATTCGTGTGCTGGCGGAGTGAAATCCTTTCAGGCAACGATGGTTGGGTGGTTGACCCTGGCTATCTCATCCTCAACAACACAGCCTTCTTCATTTGGTTGGGCGACGAGGCCATGCTCGTCTCCGCCCCCTTAGACATCACTGCCGTCACCCAACCTGTCCTTACTTTCAATCATAAGCAACGGTCACTGGGACAATTCGTTGACGAACTGTCGGTTTGGTATGCTACTTCGATAAACGATTATTGGCATCTCCTTGGCGAATATACCTATGCCTGCGAAGATTGGGAGACCATCACCCTTTCCTTGCCCGAGGCTTCGGATGCCTATCTCATCGCTTTCAAAGGCAAATCGCACGAAGCCGACGGTGTGTATGTCGACGATGTGCGAGTGGGCAACGACCCGAGTGTCGGCGTCGAAGAACAGCCGACCTTGGTAGCCACGGTCTGCCCCAATCCCACTACGGACAAGGTTACAGTGGAGACGAATGCCAACGACGGTCAGGTCGTTGTGTTTGACATGCTGGGCAAACAATTACTTACAACTTCAGTCATCGAAGGCCGCGCCGAACTAGACCTTAGCACTTTTGCCAAGGGCGTCTATATGGCACGCATTTCGAGTGAAACAGATACACGCACCATCAAATTGGTGAAGGAGTAAAGCTTTACGAATATAGGAATCTCCTGATACTACGCTTGGGTGTCTTCTCAAACTCCTTGTCAACGAGGACGATGGAAGACACCTTTGAGTATGCGGGCAGCATGGCGTTCAATGTGGCAAGGTTTTCGTTCATCAGCTCCTCCATACTCTTGTTCTGTAGGTCGTATTTCTCATCAGGATAGACCAGAGCGACAATCTTGCCTTGACGACCCACCACGAGCGACTCGACTACACCAGGCAGGTTGTTCACCTTGTCCTCAATCTCTTCGGGATAGATGTTCTGGCCGTTAGAGCTGAGAATCATGGCCTTGGAACGACCCTTGATAAACAGCAAACCTTTCTTGTTCATGGTGCCGAGGTCGCCGGTATGCAGCCAGCCTTCTTCGTCGATGGCGGCGCGGGTGGCCTCTTCGTTCTTGTAGTAACCCATCATCACGTGTTCGCCGCGGAATAGAATCTCGCCCACCACATTCTCTGGGTCGGGTGAGTCAATCTTCAGTTCGTTGCGAGTGACGCACGAACCGCAGCAGCCTATCACTTCATTGTACCAATGCTCGTAACAGATGAGCGGTCCGGCCTCGGTCATGCCGTAGCCCACCACGAAGGGGAACTTGATGCGGCGGAACACCTTTTCCACCTCGGCGTTGATGGCTGCGCCTCCGGTGATGAGCCAGATGAGATTGCCACCAAAGGCTTCCATCAACTGCTTGTAGATGGTCTTCTCCACAATCTTGCAGAGCAACGGCGTGTGCCACAGGAACTTCACCATGGGTTTGTTCAAGGCTGGGAAGATTTTTGCCTTGAAAATCTTCTCCAGCACCAAAGGCACGGTGAGAATCATATAAGGTTTTGTCTCTTTATAAGCTTTCAATAGGACGGTCGGCGATGGGGTCTTGCTCAGGAAGTAGACATGGCAGCCGCCCGCAATCTGGTAGAGGAACTCAATCGTCATGCCGAACATGTGGGAAAGGGGCAGCATGCACACTTCAGTCCAGCCGGCATGGTTGGGGATGGTCTCCTGGCTGTATTGCACGTTAGCGGAGATGGCGCGATAGGAAAGCATGACACCTTTCGGGGCGCTCGTAGTGCCTGAGGTGTAGTTGATGATCATCAGCTCGTCGAGGTTGTCGGTTGGCAGGTTGACATCGGCTTTGGTGAAGCCGTTGGGGTATCTCTCGCTGAATAGTTTTTCAGCGTCTTCTTTCACCGTGTTCAGTTGCTCATCTT
>JAEEGI010002481.1_pt1 | contig 45206 bp, 51 predicted proteins | sample 8958751 | NCBI WGS metagenome assembly JAEEGI01 (sample SAMN16246545, study PRJNA631951) | gut metagenome | biome: gut microbiome; feature: rumen; material: KS-attached | host: Bos | place: Iran: Karaj | collected 2018-10
GTCAGGGCGCGGTAAAACAGTCCACCGGACTGTTTTCTTACACGCGTCCGTTCGAATCCCTGCTTTATTCTGACATATATTAAAAGAACACCCGGAAGGGTGTGCTTTTAATATGGCAAAGCAATCATATATGGATAGAAAAATTGTCTATGGGTGCAAATCGAAGGTTGCTGGTTCAAAGCAAACGTTTTGTTTCCTCAACAGAATTGAAGAGTTTACTCGGTTTAGAATTTATAGCAATAATTATAGTAAAACAAAAATAATTCAACTTGTTCCGGAAGAACATCCAAGTTTTTTGCGAGCTTATCGATTAATTCAATATACTGATAATAGTGCATGATATTATGCCTCCATATTATTTGTGTGCTTAGTTCACAAAACTGCTTTTTATTTAGCGAATCCACGATTTTTAAATCGAATATTTGGCATTTCTTTGAATCAATGGAAACGTCAAAAAAAAGTAAGAACTTTGACCAGGTTGAAATACCTAGTCCGCGAATCTTCTTAAATTGTGTTATAAGACAATCTGCTTGAGTCTTCGTCAGATTCTGGTTGTCTACCAATGATAGCATTGGACTTAATTTATCAATTTTGTTGAGTATACTATCAATAGAAGTGCCGCGGCCTCCTGTAGGGTAGCCCCACATCAAAACCATAACGAGTTTCTTTCTGATGTCTGTTTCGGAACATACATCACTTCTGGATAATTCAACTGTATTATTACTTCCAAAGATACCGTCTTCTATTTTTTGTTTATCTTTGTATTGAAACCTACCCCACGTTTCCCGCTTGATAACAGTAGACTGACTATGTACTGGAAGCATTGCTATTAAATCGCGATAATGATCAAGACTTTTCATAAACTCATCCCCCTGGATATAATCCATACAAAAACAAGGAACAAGGCCTTTTTATTATTTTAAATCTATTTTTCAAGAATAAAAAGGCAGCAGACTTTCTATCAAAATCTGCTGTCTTATCTGGTGGAGACGGAGGGATTCGAACCCTTGACCTTACGGATGCGAACCGTACGCTCTCCCAGCTGAGCTACGCCCCCATATCACGTATCGCTGCGGGTGCAACGACCACGTATCGGTTATTATAGCATGAAATAAAAAAATGTAAAGTAAAATTTTGAGGTTTTCCGGGAACTATTTTTCGGCGGGGCCGTCAAAAATACATTGACGAAAGAACTCAAAAAGGGTATTATTTGATTGTGACAGATACGCGCCCCGCGGGTCGTATAAGGGATCCGGGCGGGCGGATATAATGATTATACCGTTATCGTAATGATGATCGCTATATGGAACGGAGGGACTTTATGGCTTTTTTCAATGAGGTCAAATGCGGACGCTGTGACAGGAAGTATTCCTCCATACGCAGCAGATGCCCCTACTGCGGGGCCAGAAAGAACCGTGACGGCAAGGACAGCTCGTCCGGAAAAAACGTACAGAATAACAGGCTGCAGTTTATCATAGGGGTTATCGTGTTCATTATTATCGTACTGGCCGTAATAATCCTCGTCTCGGCCAGTCTTAAAAACCGTGAGCCCGAGGGCGCCGATCCTTCGGAAAATCCCGGCGTAGTCAGCGTGGACGGCAACGAATCCGCGCCTCCGTCCGACGAGCCCGTGGATACTCCTCCGCCGACCTTCGTGCCTACCGATCCTCCCGCCACGCCGGCTCCGGTGGTCAATTCCATCACGCTCAACCGGGATGACTTCACCATGTTCAAGGTCGGCGAGACCTTCCAGATGACGGCGACGCTTTCGCCGGCGGGTACCGAAGCGGAGATCATATGGATCTCCGAGGACGACAACGTCGTCACCGTGGATCAGGACGGCCTTGTGACCGCCGTTGACAGAGGCACAACGATAGTCAGCGCCACCGCCGGCGGCATAACGGAGGAATGCATAGTCCGCGTCAGGGCCGACGCGCCCAAGAAGCCCGAAGTCACCGACAATTCCGGCAGCTCCGGCAGCGGAGCTTCGTCGGGGATCTCGCTGAGCGCGACCGACGTTACCATACACAGCTCCACTAAGGAAAAATTCACGCTCAAGGTCAACGGCACGGACTCCACGCCCGTTTACTCCAGCAACAGCACCTGCGTCAGCGTCGACGCGAACGGAACGGTCGAGGCGGTGAGCAACGGTACCGCCACCATTACCGTAACGGTGCCGGAGAGCTCCGGCAGCACGGTCACGCTGGAATGCATAGTCCGCGTGATAAGCTGACGGAGATACGAAGCGCAGCAAAAACTGCTTCGGGGCTGCTGCAAACGACCATTTTGCAGCAGCCCCCTTTTTCGCCGCAAAAACAGTTGATAATAATGCGGAACGATAGTATACTGAATAAAAAGCTTGCGTTTTTTGAATAATGATCTCGGACCGCGCCGGAACACGATTAAAAGCTCGGGCGCGGAGCAGAGCCGTACTAACCGGGGAGGCAGCGGTGCCCTGTACCTGCAACCCGCTACAGCAGGGGTGAATCCCCGCCCCCGGTGTTTCTGTGTGTCGTCTGCCCCCTGTAAGCAGCGTTGACGAACCGGTCTTGCGCAACGCGGCCCCGTGAACCATGTCAGGCGGGAGACCGAGCAGCATTAAGCGGAATGCCGCGTGTGCCGCGAGGCAGCCGATTTTGAGCCGGCTGCAGGGGTAACGGATATATGGGAGCATCAAAGGCGGGTGTGCGGCTCTGCTCCGCGCCTGAGTTTCTGCATTGAAGGAACGAAAAATGTATCAGGCTTTATACAGAAAATGGCGCCCCAAAACCTTTGACGAGGTGGTGGGCCAGGAGCACATCACGGAGATCCTAAAAAAACAGGTCCTGCTGGGCCGTCTTTCCCATGCCTATCTGTTTACCGGCACGAGAGGCACGGGCAAGACGAGCTGTGCGAAGATACTCGCCAAGGCGGTCAACTGCGTCAATCCCGTGGGCGGTAATCCCTGCGGGAAATGCCCGATATGCATGGGCATAGACAGCGGGAGCATACTCGACGTTACCGAAATGGACGCTGCCTCCAACAACGGCGTGGACAACGTCAGAGCTCTGCGCGAGGAGGCCGTATACACCCCCGCGGCGGCGTCGAAGAGAGTATATATCATCGACGAGGTACATATGCTCTCCGTTTCGGCCTTCAACGCGCTGCTCAAAATACTGGAGGAGCCGCCGGAGCATCTTATTTTCATTCTCGCCACCACCGAGCTGCACAAGGTCCCGGCGACCATACTTTCCCGCTGCCAGCGGTATTCGTTCCGCCGCGTGCCGCAGCGGCTCATAAGGGAGCGTCTGAGCGAGGTGGCAAAGGCGGAGGGCATGGAGCTGACGGATCAGGCCGCCGATATGCTCGCCCGGCTGGCGGACGGCTCTCTGCGCGACGCGCTGTCGCTGCTGGATCAGTGCTCCGGCGAGCACGTGGACCGCGAAAGGATACTTTCCGCCATCGGCCTTGCCGAGAACGAGGAGATATACGATATCATGTCCGCCGTGGCGTCCAACGACGCCGGACGCGCGCTCGAGGTATTCGACGGGCTTTACCGCAGCGGCAAGGACAGCGCCTCGGTGCTGGGACAGCTTGCGGCGCTTCACAGAGATCTTCTCCTGGCGCGGCTGGCTCCGGAAGGCGGAACGGGCCTGATGAGCGGAGGCTTTTCCCGGGAAATGCTGTCCGCGCTCGGCGACGTTACAAGCGAGAGCGGACTGATAAGGGGCCTTGAAAGGATACAGGACGCTCTGGCGCAGCTCGGACGCAGCAGCGACAGACGCATTTCCGGAGAGCTGTGCATAATCAATCTTTGCCTGGGCTCCGGCGGCGCTCCGGAGCCGGAGCGGGCGGCGTCCGAAAGCGCGGCGCCGACCGGGCGGAAGCGCGGCGCGGCCTCGGCCGAGAGGCCCGCGGAGGAAAAAGGACCGGCACAGCCCGAAAAGAACGAGCCCGCGCCGGTCGAAAAGAACGACGATCCCAAAGCGGAGGAACGGCGCGAAGAAACGCCGCCGGAGCGGACGAAGGCCGAAAGCGGCTCCGCGGACGGACGGTATACGTGGAAGCAGCTTCTCGAGCTTTTGGAAAACAGGCTCGAGGTACCCCAATACATGCTTTTGATCGACGAGGCTCACGCCCGCGGCGAGATCGCCCCCGGAAAGCTCACCGTGCTTGCCGGCAGCGAGTTTTCGCGGCAGCAGTTCGACGACGAGGAGCTGAAGAAGGTCGTGGCGGAGGCGGCGTCGGAGCTTGCCGGGACGGAAGTGAAGGTATCCGTTGAGCTTCGGCAGGAAAAAACGGAAAGTAAATCAGACAAGCTGGACAGCTTTATGAGCGAGTTCGGCATCAGGGAGGAAAAATAAAATGGCTAAAAGCGCTTTTCGCGGCGGTTCTTACGGCGGCGGCATGAACATGAATATGATCAAGCAGGCCCAGAAAATGCAGCAGGACATGCTGAAAATGCAGGAGGATATCGAGAAGCAGAGCTATGAGGCAAGCTCGGGCGGCGGCGCGGTCAAGGCCGTGGCGAGCGGGAAAAACGAACTGCTCTCTCTGGAGATCGCGCCGGACGCCGTGGATCCCGAGGACGTGGAGATGCTTCAGGATCTGATACTCGCGGCGGTCAACGAGGCCCTGCGAAAGGCCGAGAGCGCCAGAGCGGAGCAGATGTCGAAGCTCACCGGCGGACTCAACCTCAATTTGGGATTTTGAACAAAGCGCGGCAGCTGCCCTGCAGCTGCCGCGTATTTTTGCCTGTGTTTACCTGTGTTCAGATCGAGAAAAAGCGTCTGCCGTTCTCCGCGGTGACCGCGGCGGCGCGCTCGGGGCTTATGCCTCTGAAGGACGCCACGGCGGCGCAGATATATTCAAGATACGACGAGTCGTTCCGTTTTCCCCGGAAGGGCTCGGGGGTCATATAGGGGCAGTCCGTTTCCAGCATTATCCTGTCCTCGGGCAGGGAGGCGACTATCCCGGGCGCCTTTTTCGCGTTTTTGAAGGTCACCGCCCCGGTAAATGAGATATACCATCCGAGCCTTACGAGCTCTTCGGCCAGCTCGGCGCTTCCGGAAAAGCAGTGGAACACGCCCGTCACGCCCCTGAATTCCCGCACGATCGCCAGACAGTCCTCATGGGCCTCGCGGTCGTGTACTATCACCGGCATGTCAAGGGCGCGGGCAAGCTCCAGCTGCGCCCGAAAAGCCTTTTTCTGAACGTCGCGCGGAGAAAGGTCATAGTGATAATCCAGCCCGATCTCGCCTATGGCTTTCACCTTTTCGTGACGGCAGCAGCTTTCGATGAGCGCGAGGGCGGCGTCGTCGAGCGTATCGGCGTCGTGAGGATGTATGCCGACCGCGGCGTAAACGAAGGGATACTTCTCCGCGAGCGCCACGGAGCTTTTCACCGTGGGCAGATCGCAGGCGGCGTTCATTACAAGCTCCACGCCCTTTTCGGGCAGGGAGGAGAGCACCCCGTCTCTGTCGGCGTCGAATTTTCCGTCGTCATAATGAGCATGTGTGTCAAAATACATGCATATCACCTCTGCTTTGAGAAAATAATACTTGCAAAAGTATCAAACCTGTGGTAACATACTCTCTGCATCTGCCGCGGTGCCAGCCGTGCCGCGCCGAGATACGGGGTGCAGGGACCGCCGCAGTGCTTTTTTTCAGAAAGGATGCTGACTGATGAACACAGCCACGATAATACTTACCGTAATACAGCTGATCGTATCGCTGAGCGTAATAGCGATCGTCCTTTTCCAGTCCGGCAAAAGCGCCGGCCTTTCCGGAGCCATCGGCGGCGTTGCCGACAGCTTTATGGCCAAGAACAAGGCAAAGAGCGTAGACGCGAAGCTTGCCAAGATGACCAAGTATATCGGCCTTGCTTTCGTCGTGCTCACGCTGGTGCTGAACATACTTGCCTGAGTTTCCCGTTTGACCGGAGCATCAATGCGGGACCGCTGCCGCGGTCCCGCATTTTTTTATGCCTTCAGCAGTATTTTGAGCAGATAGATCCAGCAGGGAAGAGTGATCACGCTCAGCAGGGTGGAGGCGAGCACGGTCACGGAGGCGTCGCGGCAGGCCTCGTCCGTGCGGCCGGCGTTTACGGAAAACGCCGTCAGAAGCGAGGGGACCGGCACGGCGGCGTAGGTAAAAACCACCTGCCTGGTATGAACGTCCGCCGGGATGAGCAGCAGCAATGCGAGCATCACCGCCGGGGCCGCGAAATTGCGCAGCAGCACGGCAGAAAAGACGCGGCGTCTCTGCCATATCAGCTTCGGAGCGGCGTCCGCCATGCCCATGCCGACTATGAGCATGCCCAGGGGCGAGGCGGCGCTGCCGAGAGCGTTCACCGCGGCGTCGACGAACTGCGGCGGCCTGATATGGGCAAGCAGCATTATAAGACCGACGGCGATGGATACGGTGGGAGGATTTATCAGCTGCCGGGCGGCTTCCTTCAGATCAAATCTGCGCGAGCTGCGGTCGGGAGAAAGAAGAAAATACGGAGCGGCGTAAAAGACGAGGCGTATGGGCAGAGTGAAAAGAGCGTAGGTGAACAGACCGGATTGCCCGTAAAGCTCGGTGACCACGGGAAAGCCTATGAAGGTAAAATTGCCGAACACTGTGGAAAAACGCGCCGTTTTTGCGATATCTCCGCGTCCGAGAAGGACGAAGGCCGCCTGACCGACGGCAAAGAGCAGTATTATCGTCGCGGCCGACAGCAGCAGTATCATGGGTATGTCCGCCCCGCCGCCGCTCTCGCGTCCGTACAGGGAGCGGGCTATCATGCAGGGCAGCAGGACGTTTATAACGAATTTGGAAAGCTGGCCGCGGAAATCGCCGGAGAAAAGCTTTATGCGCATGATGAGAAAGCCCGCGAAAACCAGCAGGGCGAATTCCAGCGATACGGAAATGATCGACATATGCGTATATCCTCACATAAGAAACGGACGGATCATCGGGAAACCGGTATCAATGATAACACAACCGTATGGGCGCATACAAGGGAGCGGCGGCAAAAAGATCGTGCGCGCCGCAAAATGCGGCGCGCACGGATAACTCGGGACGCGCGGACGCTTCGGTCCGCTTCGGGTATATCTTACTCCTCGGGAGTGATGGTGATCTTGTAAAGATAGAAGGGGTTGGCGCTCTTCGCGCGGAATACGAGGTACACGTCCTTGGCTTCCGTTCCGGCGTATTTGGGGGAGACGGTGATCACGGCGTGCTTATTGGTATCGCTGCCCTCGTCAAGCTCCAGAACGACGTCGATGTAATCGGTGTTCAGGTCGCTGCCTATATTGATAACGGGCCAGGAGGACTGAACGAAGGAAGCGGGGAAGGCTTCGTCGGAGAAATAGCAGCTGAAGCCGTATCCGTTGTTGTAGCCGAGAGAGCCGCTCACAAAGCTGCTCTCGCCGGATGCGTAATCCTCCAGCTCGTTATCGTCGGCCTTCTCATAGGTGCCGATGTAGGATACTGCCTTGGCGGAGAGAGTATAGGCGCCTGCCGCGGGAGCTTCTTCCTCGGCGGCAGCCTTTGTGCTGTCGATGATGACGGTCCTGGTGGCGGCGTCGTAGTCAACGCCGAAGCCGATGGCCGCGCCCAGCTCGCGCAGCTGGAAGTAGTTGTTGCCTCCGAGGTTGTAGGCCTTGATGGTGGACAGCTCGCCGTTGACGTACAGAGGCTGATTGCTCCTTACGGCGGTGGCGCTGAGGTCTTCGCCTATCACCAGCTCGCTGCCGTTGGCCTCGTAGGCCTCGCCGGAGGTGCAGGTGATGGTCCTGGTGGCGGCGTCATAGCCGACCGCAAAGGTGGAGTCGGTGCCGTTGAGCTTCATGGCTATGTCGCGGAGCTTGAAGTAGTTGTTGCCGTCGATGTTGTATACGTCGAATTCCACGGCCTCGCCGTCAACGGTGATGGTCTGGTTGGAGCGCATAACGACGGGAGGAGTTTCGTCCTCAACGGGGGCTTCCTCGGCGGGAGTCTCCTCGGCGGGAGTCTCCTCGGCGGGAGTCTCTTCGGCGGGGGTCTCCTCGGCGGGGGCTTCCTCGGTCGCGCCGGTGGAAGCGTCGGGAGCCTCGGCGTCGCCGGAGTCTTCCTCCGCGGGCGCGGCCTCGCCGGCGCCTACGGCGCCCACGTCGGAGAGCGCGGCGTCGGCGGAAAGGGAGGCAAAGTTGCCCGGCGCGTCCTTATCGAGGATCGTCAGGAAGTTGCCGTCGTCCAGGGTTATCGCGTACTCGCTCCAGGAGCCGCCGTTGACGCCGTCGGCGATCTTGACGGTCTCGCCGGCCTTGACTTCCGCGGTCTGAGTGCCCTGATAGGACAGAGTCACGTCTTTGTCGAAGCTGAAGGTGCCGTCGTGGTCGAACCACAGGCCGTAGTTTATGCCGCCGAAGCCGAAAGCGGACATGTCGAATGCCGTAACATTCTCGTCCAGCCCGGTGGCAGTCAGAGTGATGCTTTCACCGCCCACGGTGCCGGTCGGCGTGAGGGTCACCGAGTCCGCCGCGCTGACCGAGAAGGCGCCGCCCATCAGGGAAACGCACATTACGAGAGCCAGCAGTACGGACCAAAGTTTCTTACCGGTTTTCATGTTTTCCTCTCCTTTGATGATATAAATTATAATGTATTCGCTTACGGTGTGATCTGCGCGTCCGTATCCCGAGCCGCAAAGCACGGCAGGAAAGAGGCCGTTCGGAAAAGACGGGCCGGCATATCCCGCGGCGCCGCGGCGGCAATACAAATTGTACAGCATCCGCACCAAAATAATAACACTTCCCGGCAGGTTTAGGCAATAGTTTTTGTGATAAAAAATAAAAATCGGAGTGACCTGCGTTATAAATCGGGATGATTTGGATAATTCAAAACGGCGCGCCGGGAAAAAAAGCGGCCGAACGGGAGGGATGCCCGCGTCGGCCGGAGAAAAGATGCGCTCTCGGGCGGCAGAGGTTCGACTCTCCTGCCTATTTCATCTGCCTGAGCTTCCTGCTCAGAGCGTCCGCGGCGGCAAGCACGGGAGCGGTCCCGCGAAGCACGGCGGATAAGTCGCCGTCGCGGGCCAGCCCCACGATCCCCACGGCGTATTTTGCCGCTCCGGTACGGTCGAGCACGGGAGCGGAAACGGAACACAGCCCCATCCTGTATTCTCCGTTTTCCACGCAGTAGCCCGTGCCGCGTATCTCCCGGCAGGCAAGGCGCAGAGCGTCCGCATCCCGGACCGTGGCGGGAGTGTACTTCACGAGATTGAGGCGGCGTATCAGCATTTCCCGCTCGTTTTCCGGGCGGAAAGCGAGCAGCACCTTCCCGTGAGAGCTGCAGTGGACGGGCGTACGGGTCCCGGTGGGGGAGAGTATCTGAAAATTGCCGGTTACCGTCGCCGTCTCCAGCAGGACGGTATCGGTCCCGTCCAGAGCGGCGAGAAACGCGCTGCCGTCCGTTTCGATGGCGAGGTGCTGCAGATGATTCTGCGCGTCCAGCTCGTCCCAGACGCGCCTGGCCGCGCAGCCGAGCTCAAAGGCGCGGACGGACAGACCGTATTTTCCGTCCGACTGCCTCTGCTCGGTCAGCGAGGCCGCGGTCAGGGTGGAAACGATGCCGTGGGTGGTGCTTTTTGCCCAGCCGAGCCGCTCCGAAAGCTCGCCCAGAGACAGGGGGCCTTCGGCGGAAGACAGCACGTCGAGCAGCTCCGCCGCGCGGAGTATGGATTTGACGTGTCCGCTTTCTCCGCTTGCTTCCATACTGTATTTGCTCCTTTGTTTTTCAGTCAAATAAATCGGTATTGGCGTACGGGAATTCCCAAATAGAGAATATGCGTTCCCGAATGTCGAACGGGCGCATGGACGAGCCGCCGCCCCTGTAATAAAATATTCTATACGCGAAACGGCAAAATTGCAATCCCGTAAAATTTCACATTATTCTTATAAAAGAATAATACTGCGGCGCGTTTTTGTCAAGGAGCGGCCCGCCTCCCTGAGGCGAGACGCTTTGTTTTCGGACCGTGCCGTGCGGGAAAGAGGGGGATCCTGGCTTGGATGAGAAACGAAGGCGCCGAAAGCGCGGGGAGCTGGAGATCGGCCCTTTGGGAAAGGACAAGGGCAAGATCGTAAAATCCCTCGAAGAGGGGAACATGGTCGCCGTGCTGAGCGGCATGGAGATCATGTACATCTTCCTGCTGAACAAACAGTATCACTGCTTCATCCACAAGATGGACGCGGAGGAGGGCAGGAGGAAGTCTTATCCCGTAAACGAGAGGAACACGGCCATGCTCGACGGCCTGCATTCCGCGGCCGACGCCCTGTTCGAGGTCGTTTATGAAGAGGACATGGACAAAATGGGCGTGATGGTCACGGCGGAAAAAGCCATCATCGGCTATCTTGACATGACGGGAAATCTGCCTGCAGAGGATATGGATTATATGGACTGGCTGGACCCGGACAACGGTCCGGCACAGGAGAATACGGAGGAGAAAAAAGCATGAAGATTTATCGATTCGATTGCCGCAGTACGCCGGACGGCTTGACCCAGTGGGCCAGCGTTCTGGACGAGCAGGGGAAGGAGCTGCGCCGTATCGACCGGGACGTGCATACGGAGACCGTGGCACAGTTCCGCAAACGGGTGAGCGCCTTGCTCGAAGCCGAGGGCTGCGTGGCGGACGAACACCAGTACAGCCTTTGACGGGCGGAAAGGAGCGACGGCTGAATGATCAAGATTTCCGTGCTGATAAAGCACCATCAGGGTCCCACGGGCGACGTGCTTCTCTGCCGCAAGGGCAGCGGCAGCTGGGAATTCCCGAGCGACAGGGCAAGAGTGAACGAGACCGATGAGGAAGCTGCGGAGCGCATCGCGTGGGAGCAGCTGGGCATGAAGATCCGCGTGGGCAAGCTGACCCTCTCGGGCCACAAGAACCCTCAGGACGGGACCGTGGAGCATATCGCCTGCGGCAACATCACCCACAATACCCACACCAAATGCGACTGGCACAATTACTACGAGGCGGTGGACGTATGGCAGACCGAGCCCAGGCCCGGCACGTACGATTCCTTTATGTGGGTACACCCCTCCGAGCTTGGCGCGCAGGAGTTCTCCGGAGACGATAAGAACTTCATGGGCAAGTACGACCCCTGGATAAAGGGCGAGACCGTTCCCAACGTGCGGATGCCGTGAGACAGGAGGCAGAACGATGAAAAAATATCATTTTACCGCAGAAAAAAAGCAGTGGGAAAAGCCCACGGAGCCGAAATACGTTTTCTGTCCTCCCGCCGGGGTGACCGTTTCGGCGGAGACCGAGGATGAGGCAAGGGCTCTTGCGGAGAAAAAGCTGAGGGAACGCTACCTCGGCACCGGCGTTTTGACCGGCAGGCTGAATTTGAAGGGCTGCACCGATCCGGCCGCGGACTGGAACTACGGCTACGGCGACGAGCGGCGCAGCGGCACTGCGGAGGACCGTGAGGCCCTGCGCCGGAATAACACGAAGTAGGAGGGGCGGCGAATGGAGCTGACGAAAAAATACCTTCTGCGGCTGGAGGAGGAAAACCTCACTCTGACCAAAGAGGAGCTGGTGGAACGGATCAAGGCCATCCTGAAGGATCACCCCAGCGAACACATGAACGCTTACCGTGTATGGTACGAGGGCTTCGAGGGCTGCGGTATGCCCGGCACGGACGTTTACGACGTTATCGTGGAAACCTTCCGTTCCATGCCCGAGGACTGGAAGGACATCGGGCCCATGCGCTGGGAAAAGTACGGCGTGATCGACCCCAGCTTCCTTAATCTGCACTACGCGGACGCGGCGAAGAACGATCCCAAGGGCAATTTCATGCTGCAGCACACCTTCCACCTGGGCAAGCACTACCGCGGACCGGACGGCAAGGTATACTGGATACCGGTCATGGAAGATTTCAATATGCGTGCCTTCGAGCGGAAGGACGGCAAATACGTGGGCACCATGGTGGAGATCGACCCCTACGGGGAGTATGCCCGCCAGATGGTGGAAGTAAAGTAGGAGGAACGAGAATATGGCAGAAAGGATCAATCCCGTCTCCGATAACAGCAAACAGCGCATCGCACACGGCGTCTGCGTTGCCGGCCCCATGACCGTGCATACCCAGGACGGCGTGATCCGCCGCGTGCGCCCCATCGTGCTGACGGACGACGATACCCCGGGCTGGGTCATAAAGGCCAGAGGAAAGGAATATACCCCCCAGCGCAAGTTCACCATGAGCCTGCTGGGATACTGCGAAAAGGACCGCACCTACGCGTACGACCGGCTGAAGTATCCCATGATCCGCGAGGATTTCGTGGAGACCCCGGACGGCAAAAACCGCAATACCGAGAACCGCGGCAAGTCCGGCTACCGCCGGGCGAGCTGGGACGAGGCGCTGAGCCTCGTGACCAGGGAGATTAAGCGCCTGCATAAGACCTACGGCAGAGAGACGATCACCGCCTGCACCTCCTCGCACCACAGCTGGGGCCTGGTGGGCTACAAGATCTCTCTTTTCAACCGCTTCTTCTCCATGATGGGCTATACGCGCATAGCGGATAACCCCGACTCCTGGGAGGGCTTCCACTGGGGCACTCCGCATACCTTCGGATATTATTGGCGTCTCGGCGGACCCGAACCCTACGATATGCTCGAGAGTGCCATGCAGAACGCCGACACCATCATCTGCTGGTCCTCCGACCCCGATACCAGCCGCGGCGGCTATTCCGCCCAGGAAAGCGCCCTGTGGCGCTGGTGGATGAAGGAGATGGGCATTCAGTTCATCTACGTCGATCCCTTCAACAACTATACCTCGGTTAAGCACGCCGATAAGTGGATCGGCCCCCGAATGGGCACCGACGCCGCCATACTCGAGGCCATCGCCTACGTATGGATCACCGAGGATACCTACGACCACGAATATATCCGCCAGCACGGACACCGCTTCCGCGAATTTGCCGACCATATCCTCGGCCGCGGGCCGGACGGCACTCCCAAGACCCCCGCGTGGGCCGAGGAGCTGTCCAAGGTGCCCGCCATGGATATAAAGGCCATTGCCCGCCGCTGGGCGCAGACCCCCACCACCGTGGGCTCGGGCATGCGCGGCGGCTTCGGCGGCGCCTGCCGTCATTCCAACGGCACGGAATACGCCCGCCTGCTGGTGCTGCTTTCCGCCATGCAGGGCATGGGCAAGCCCGGACGCGCCTTCTGGGGTCCCGGCTGCGGAGCGCCGATGAACTATAACTTCTGGTTCGGCGGCTACTCCGATCCTCTTGCGTCCATAGCCAAGGCTCCCGTCGCGGACGACGTGCCCATGAACCCGGTAGAGCAGGTGCTGTACCGTCCCAACCTGCCCGACGCCATACTCGACGGCCATTACGAATGGTACGGAGAGGGCTTCTGCGGCGGCGGCATCGACCTGGAATTCACGCGCCACGTTTACCCCGCTCCCGGCTACAACAAGGTCCACTGCTTCTGGCGTTACGGCGGCTCCTTCTTCGGCACCATGCTGGACACCAACAAGTGGGCGGCGATGTACAAGAGCCCCGAGCTGGAATTCGTAATAAATCAGGATATCTTCTTCACTCCGGAGACCCGTTACGCGGACGTTATCCTTCCCGCCTGCTCCAACCTGGAGCGCACGGATATCGGCGAGGTCGGCTCCTCCGGTCTGGGCGGCTACTGCTCGCACTCCGAGTCGGGCAACAGCTGGCAGATGATCGTATATCAGGATAAGTGCATCGAGCCTCTGTGGGATTCCCGCAGCGACTTCTGGATCTTCTCCCAGGTCGCCGCGCGCCTCGGCTGGGGCGAGCGCTTTACCGAGGGACGCGACGAGGAAGCCTGGGCCAAGCGCTTCTGGCAGTTCAGCGATCTGCCCAAGGTCATGAGCTGGGAGGATTTCAAGAAGAAGGGCTACTACGTCATCCCCGTATCCTTCAAGGAAGAGGACAAGGATCCCGAGACCGGCCTTTACAGCAACTGGGACCGCCGTCCCGGCTTCAGCTGGTTTGCGGAAAACCGCGCCTGCGATACCATGAACCACAAGGTGTTCCAGGAGGAGCATCTGCTGGGCACCTTCTCCGGCAAGTTCGAATTCGTTTCCGAATCGCTCACCTACTGGGCGCCGGACGACGAGGCGCGCAGACCCATCCCGCAGTATCAGGATTCCTGGGAGGGACACAAGAGCCTGACGGCGGACAAGTTCCCCTACGGCCTTATCTCCCCGCATCCCCGCTTTGACTATCATACCCATTACAATCAGCATGCGAAGTGGCTGTGGGAGGTCCCCAAGAACAGGGTGCTCATCAACGGCAACCCCTATCTGGTATGCCACATCAACAAGCACGTCGCGGACCGGAAGGGCATCAAGGACGGAGACGTCGTGCGTCTGTTCAACGACCGCGGCAGCGTGCTGTGCGTAGCCAGAGTCACCTACAGACTGTGGCCGGAGACCATCCACGCCTACACCTCCTCCGGCATATACAACCCCATCCGCTACGGCGAACGCGACAGCTGGGACAAGGGCGGAAGCATCAACCTTCTGACCCCGGGCAGACTCATCGGCGATTACGTGCCCGCCATGGCTCCCTACAGCTGCAATATCGACGTGGAGAAGGCCGAGCCCGATCCCAACTTCGGTCAGGGCTGGGAGCACATCCTCGACGAGGTGGATAAGCAGCAGCTTGAGACCGAGAGGCCCATCAGGACCTCCGCCGACGCGGATCTGCTCTTCGGAGAGCAGGAGACGATGATCCTTAATCTTCTTGCCCAAAGGCAAGCGCAGGAGGTGCTTTGAGATGCTGAAAACTAAGATGAAACGCCCCGGTATCGCCATCAACACCAAGCGCTGCATGGCCTGCTACGCCTGCTTCATGGCCTGCAAGGACGAGCACTGCGGCTGGGATACGCCCCTGAGCAAGGCTCAGCCCGAGCTCGGACAGTACTGGATGAACATAGTGGAATGGGAAAGAGGCGACAACGAGCGGCGCATCAAGACCGCCAGCGTGCCCACTCCCTGCGCGCACTGCGCCGACCCCGCCTGCGTCAAGGCGGCAAAGAACGGAGCGGCGTACAAGCGCCCCGACGGCATAGTCATCATCGATCCGGACAAGGCCGTGGGACAGAAGCAGATCGCGGACGCCTGCCCCATCCACGCGGTATACTGGAACGCGGAGCTGAACCTGCCGCAGAAGTGCACGCTGTGCGCCGAGCTGCTCGACGATCCGGATTATCCCGGCTTCGAGCCCCGCTGCGTGGAAGCCTGCCCCAACCAGGCGCTGGTATTCGGCGATCTCGACGATCCCGAAAGCAACGTTTCCAAGCTCATCGCGGCCAATAAGGTCACTCCGCTCGAGGGCCTGCCCGAGAAGCCCGGCAACGTGGTGCATCTGAACATCCCCGGCGCTTTCCTCGCCGGCACCGTGGCCTATCCCAAGGAGCTGGAAGAGGTATGCATCGGCGCGAAGGTCACCGTTACCTGCGAAGAGACCGGCGAGAGCCGCAGCATGGAGACCAACTGGGCGGGAGACTACGAGTTCGAGGATCTTCCCAAGGGAATGACCTGGACCGTGGACATCGCCTACGACGGCTTCAAGCCCGTCCGCTACAAGGGCGAGCGTACCGACCACGATCATTACGTGGGCATCACCTATCTGGAAAAGGCCTGATCCTTTTCCGCGATCGGTATTGACGCATAACAGGACCGTTCGGGGCCGCTGCAGCCGCAGCGGCCCCGAGATATGGGAAGGGGATATTATGACTTACGTGGGAGTTGAAAAATTCTACCGCTGGTACGCGGATACGGCAAAGGAGCCGAGAATGAGCAGCGAAGAGCTGCTCAGCGAGGTACTGCGGCTCGCCGCGGAGGAAAAAGCGGAGGAGTACGTCCTGCCGGCCGACGGGACGCGGTCCGGTCGTGAGGAGCGATACGCCTTTCGCTGCGAGAACGTAGGCGCCTGCGGCGCAAACACCGGGTTCATGTACTTCTGATACGAACAGGCCCAAGGCGGCGCCCTTCCGCAGCTTTACGACTCCCCGCCAAAACCGGGCGACCGAAAAAAATAATAAAAAAAGGCAAAAAAAGCTTGACATATACTGCCTTGTTTGCTATTCTAATCAGGCTCCGCCATTGCGCGGAGGGGGCTTTTACGGCCCGAAAAGCGATGAAGCGGGAGATTGCTCGCAGCGCGAGGTAACTTCCGTGGAGCATGTCCGACGATCGGGCGACAGGAAATCGAATGCGGCCAGCCGCAGGGTTGAAGCGCGTATATCGCCGCGCTGTATTTCTTCGCCGGTTTATCCATGACCGGCATAAGTTTTGCAGACGGAGTGATACGCACGGCGGCGGGTATGACGATTTCGCCCGTACGGTACACAAAAGCAAACGTACGAGAAGGAGGAAAAAACCAACTATGGCAGCAGCGACCAAGAAAATGATCCGTATCAGACTGAAGGCTTACGATCATCAGCTCATCGACCAGAGCGCGGAGAGGATTGTGGAGACCGCCAAGCGCACCGAAGCCAAGGTGTCCGGCCCCATCCCCCTGCCCACGAGGAAAGAGGTAGTGACGATACTGCGCGCGGTGCACAAATATAAAGACAGCCGCGAACAGTTCGAGCGCAGGACCCACAAGCGCCTTATCGACATCCTCAATCCCAACCAGAAGACCGTTGAGGCTCTGATGTCTCTCGAGCTTCCCGCGGGCGTTGAGATAGAGATCAAGCTCTGATCAATCATGCTTTTACCCATGCCCGTCATCTTGCGGGGCGGGCAGGTCAAGTTGGCGGCAAAGCCGTCAACCAATAACCTTAAGGAGGAATATATTTAATGAAGAAAGCCATCATCGGAAAGAAAGTCGGCATGACGCAGATTTTCGATGAGGCCGGCAAGGCGATCCCCGTAACGGTGATCGAGGCCGGTCCCTGCGTGGTAGTCCAGAAGAAAACGGACGAGAAGGAAGGCTACACCTCCGTACAGCTCGGCTTCGGAGAGGTAGAGGAAAAGAAGCTCAGCAAGCCCGAAAACGGCCACCTGAAAAAGGCCGGCGTGAGCCCCAGAAAGTATCTCAAGGAGTTCAGGCTGGACGGCGCCGCGGAAATGAACGTGGGCGACGAGCTCAAGGCGGACGTGTTCGCCGTGGGCGACAAGGTGGACATCACCGGCATCAGCCGCGGTAAAGGCTACGCCGGCGTCATAAAGCGCTGGAACGCTCAGAGAACGCCCACCAGCCACGGCGGCGGCCCGGTACACAGGCACGCCGGCTCCATGGGCTCCAGCACCGATCCCTCCAGGATATTCCCGGGCAAGATCGGAGCGGGACACATGGGCGTGGAACAGGTGACGGTACAAAATCTCGAGATCGTCAAGGTAGACCCCGAGCTCAATCTCATTGCCGTGAGAGGCGCTATCCCCGGAGCGAACAAGGGTATCGTTTACGTGAAGAGCACCGTCAAGAAGAACAGGATCAAGCACGCGGCGACGCCGCACGTCAGCACCAACCCGCAGAAGCGGTCCGCCAGAAACGCTTAAGGAGGGAGAGAGATTATGCCTACTGCAATCAAATACAACATGGCCGGTCAGAAGGTCGGCGAGGTCGAGCTCTCCGAGGCCGTTTTCGGAGCGGAGCCCAACAGCGCGGTGCTGCACGCCTCCGTCAGGAACTATCTCGCAAATCAGAGACAGGGCACCCAGAGCGCCCTTACCAAGGGAGAGGTCTCCTACTCCACGAAGAAGCCCTGGCGCCAGAAGGGCACCGGCCGCGCCCGCGCGGGCTACAAGGGCTCGCCCGTATGGACTCACGGCGGCGTAGCGTTCGCCCCCAAGCCCAGAGATTACAGCTATTCGCTCAATAAGAAGGTCAAGAGACTGGCCCTGGTCAGCGCTCTTTCCGACAAGGCAGCCGACGGCAAGGTGATCGTGGTCGACAAGCTGGACATGGACACCATCAAAACCAGGGAATTCAAAAAGTTCCTTGACGCGGTCGGATACGAGGGCAAGGCCGTCGTCATCACGCCCGAGGTCAGAGAGAACGTTGTCATGAGCGCAAGGAACATCCCGGGCATCAAGACCACCATCGCCAAAAAGACCGACGAGGTCACCTCCGTCATCCTCAGCGCCTACGACGTTCTCAACAGCAGGCAGATAATCGTTGACGAGGCCGCCCTCAAGGTCATCGAGGAGGTATACGCCTGATGAAAACAGCTTACGATATCATTAAAAGGCCCGTTATCTCGGAGCAGTCGATGGAGCAGACCGACCTCAAGAAGTACGTATTCGAGGTCGACAAGAGCGCCAACAAGATCGAGATAAAGAAGGCAATAGAGGAAATCTTCGGCGTTAAGGTCGCCAAGGTCACCACGGCGCGTATGATAGGCAAGGAAAAGCGCAACGGCGCGTACCCCAAGGGCTTCACCGCCGAGCGCAAAAAGGCTGTTGTAAGACTCGCCGATGACTCCAAGACCATAGAGTTCTTTGAAGGGATGGTGTGATAGATGTCCGTAAAATCCTTTAACCCCACCAGTCCTGCCAGAAGGCACATGACGGTTTCGGGCTTCGACGGGATCGACAAGCAGGCAAGACCCGAGAAGAGCCTTACCGAGGTCCTGAAAAAGAATTCCGGACGCAACAGCTACGGCAGAATCACCGTTCGCCACAGAGGCGGCGGAAACAGACGCAAATACAGAATAATCGACTTCAAGAGAGACAAGCTCGACATGGAGGCCACCGTGCTCCGTCTGGAGTACGACCCCAACCGTTCGGCGAATATCGCCCTTCTTGAGTACGCCGACGGAGAGCGCCGCTACATCATCGCTCCCGTGGGTCTGAACGCGGGAGACAAGGTCGTCTCCGGCGCCGACGCCGATATCAAGCCCGGCAACACGCTGCCCATAGAGAAGATCCCCGTGGGCACCGTCATCCACAACATCGAGCTTTACCCCGGCAAGGGCGGCCAGCTGGTCCGCAGCGCGGGCAACTCCGCTCAGCTCATGGCAAAGGAAGGCGGCATGGCTCAGGTCAGACTGCCCTCCGGCGAGGTGCGCTACGTCCGCCTCAACTGCAAGGCGACGATAGGTCAGGTCGGCAACATAGATCACGAGAACATCAAGATCGGCTCCGCCGGCAGAAAACGCCACATGGGCTGGAGGCCCACCGTGCGCGGCTCGGTCATGAACCCCGTCGACCATCCTCACGGCGGCGGCGAGGGCAAGTCCCCCGTGGGACGTCCCGGACCCGTGACCCCCTGGGGCAAGCCCGCTCTCGGCTACAAGACCAGAAAGACCAAGAACCGTACCGACAAATTCATAGTCAAGCGCAGAAACGCCAAGTAAGGAGGGTATGGATAAATGAGCAGAAGTATCAAAAAGGGCCCTTACGTAGCTCCCGAGCTGCTTAAGAGAGTCGAAGAGATGAACAAATCCGGAGACAAAAAAGTTCTGAAAACCTGGTCCAGAGCTTCCACCATTTTCCCCGCCTTCGTCGGTCACACGATAGCCGTACACGACGGACGCAAGCACGTTCCCGTGTATATCACCGAGGACATGGTCGGCCATAAGCTTGGCGAGTTCGCTCCGACGAGGACCTTCCGGGGCCACTCCGGCAGCAAGACCGCTAAGGTCTGATAGTAAGGAGGCATATTGAATGGAAGCAAAAGCAACACTTCACTACGCCCGCATTTCTCCCCGTAAGGTCAAGATAGTATGCGACCTTATCCGCGGCAGAGATACCAAAACCGCGGAAGCCATACTGCGCCAGACTCCCAAGGCGGCCTCCGAGCTGCTGCTGAAGCTCCTCAAGAGCGCCTGCGCGAACGCGGAGAACAATCATGAGATGGATCCCGACGCTCTTTACGTTTCCGAGACCTACGCCAATCCCGGCCCCATCCTCAAGAGGGGAATGGCCAGAGCGAGAGGCGGATACAGCAGGATTCTCAAGAGAACGTCGCACATCACCGTAGTTGTGAAGGAGAAGGAGTAAGCTTATGGGACAGAAAGTTAATCCGCACGGACTGCGCGTAGGCGTTATCAAGGATTGGGATTCCCGCTGGTACGCGAGAAACGAAAAGGTGGGAGACCTGATCGTAGAGGATTACAACATCCGCAAGTATCTGAAAAAGAACCTCTATTCCGCAGGCGTGCCCAAGATCGAGATAGAGAGAGACAGCGCGAAGGTCAAGATCTATATCCACTGCTCGCGTCCCGGCGTAGTCATCGGCAAGGGCGGCAGCGAGATAGAAAAGCTCAGACTGACCATGGAGAAGATGCTCGGCAAGCCCGTGGCTCTCAGCATAGTCGAGGTAAAGAGCCCCGATACCAACGCGCAGCTGGTGGCCGAGAACATCGCCCAGCAGCTTGAAAAGCGCATCGGCTTCCGCCGTGCGATGAAGAACGCGATGGGCCGCGCGATGCGCGCCGGCGTTCGCGGCATCAAGGTCATGTGCGCCGGCCGTCTCGGCGGCGCCGAGATCGCCCGCAGCGAGTCCGCCCACGAGGGCACCGTTCCTCTGCAGACTCTCCGCGCCGACATAGACTACGGCTTTGCCGAGGCCGCGACCACCTACGGACGCATAGGCGTAAAGGTATGGATCTATAAGGGCGAGGTCATCTCCCAGACGCTGAGGACCACCCCCAGGACCATGGATACCGCAAGACCCGACCGCAGAAACGACCGCCGCGGCGACCGCAGAGGTCCCGGAGGCAGAGACAACCGTCAGGGCGGCTACAACCGTCAGGGCGGCGGACGCCCGGGCGGAAGGCCCCAGGGTCAGGGCTACGGCAGACCCCAGGGTCAGGGCTACAACAGGCCCCAGGGCGGCGGAGCACCCAGAGAAGGAGGAGCAGGCTGATGCTTATACCTAAAAGAGTTAAATACCGCAGGGTGCAGAGAGGCCGCATGAAAGGCGCCGCCACCCGCGGCAACACCGTCACCTACGGTGAGTTTGGCCTGCAGGCTCTCGAGCCGGCATGGATAACCAGCAATCAGATAGAGGCGGCCCGTGTCGCCATGACGCGCTATACCAAGCGCGGCGGACAGGTATGGATAAAGATATTCCCGGACAAGCCCGTTACCGCAAAGCCCGCCGAGACCCGTATGGGTTCCGGTAAAGGCTCCCCCGAATACTGGGTGGCCGTGGTCAAGCCCGGCAGGGTGCTGTTCGAGATCGCAGGCGTTTCCGAAGACGCCGCGCGCGAGGCGCTTCGTCTTGCCAGCCACAAGCTGCCGATAAAGACGAAGGTCGTTAAACGCGAAGACGCTGAAGGTGGTGCTGAAAATGAAGGCTAATGAGATACGCGGCCTCACTGCCGATGAATTGAACGCCAAGCTGGTCGACCTGAAGAAGGACCTGTTTTTCCTGAGAATGCAGCATGCGACCAATCAGCTTGACAATCCTCTCAAGATCACGGAAGTGAAAAAGAATATCGCAAGAGTAAAGACCGTTATCCGTGAAAAAGAGCTTGAGAAGTAAGGAGGATGAGTGAAATGAGTGAAAGAACAACCTCGAGAAAAACCAGAGTCGGCAAGGTCGTTTCCGACAAGATGGATAAGACCATAGTCGTCGCGGTTGAGGACAGGGTCGCCCATCCCCTTTATAAGAAGATCATCAAGAGCACTTACAAGCTCAAGGCTCATGACGAGAAAAACGAGTGCGGGATCGGCGATACGGTCAGAGTTATGGAAACAAGGCCTCTTTCCAAGGACAAGAGATGGCGTCTTGTTGAAATAATCGAAAAGGCGAAGTAAGGAGGCCCGAAATGATACAACAGGAAACTTATCTGAAGGTTGCCGACAATACCGGCGCCAAGGAGCTCAAGTGTATCCGCGTTCTGGGCGGCTCCAAGAGGAAATACGGCAATATCGGCGACGTCATCGTCGCCTCCGTGCGCAAGGCCGCTCCCGGCGGCACCGTGAAGAAGGGCGAGGTCGTCAAGGCCGTTATCGTCCGCAGCGCCAAGGGCGTCCGCCGCAGCGACGGCACCTACGTTCGCTTTGACGAGAACGCGGCCGTCCTCATCAGGGACGACAGGAACCCCAGGGGCACTCGCATATTCGGGCCGGTTGCCAGAGAGCTGCGCGACAAGGATTATATGAAGATCCTGTCCCTCGCGCCCGAAGTAATATAAGGGGGCAGAGAATAATGAATATCAAAAAAGGCGATACGGTAGTCGTTCTTTCCGGAAGAGACAAGGGCAAGCAGGGCAAGGTGCTCAGCGCCGACCCGAAGGGCGGCAAGGTGGTCGTTGAAGGCGTCAGCGTCGCCATGAAGCACAGAAAGCCCCGCAAGCAGACTGAAGAGGGCGGCATCATTAAGATGGAAACTCCCATCTATGTCAGCAAGGTAATGCGCGTCTGCCCGAAGTGCAGCAAGCCCACCAGGGCCGCGTACCGCTTCCTTGATGACGGGACCAAGGTCCGCGTTTGCAAGAAGTGCAACGAGATTATATAAGGGAGGAACACTGAGAAATGCCCAGACTTAAAACAAAGTATATCGAAGAAGTCGCCCCCGCCCTTATGAAGAAGTTTGAATACAAAAGCCCCATGCAGATACCCCGTCTTGAAAAGATAGTGGTCAACTGCGGCTGCGGCGACTGCAGAGACAACGCCAAGGCTCTCGAGGCCGTCGTTAAGGACATAACCGCCATCACCGGCCAGAAGGCCGTAGTGACCAAGGCCAGAAAGTCCGTAGCAAACTTCAAGGTCCGTGAAGGCATGAACGTAGGCGTGAAGGTCACTCTCCGCCAGGACAAAATGTGGGAGTTCCTCGACAGACTGTTCAACGTTGCGCTTCCCCGCGTACGTGACTTCAGAGGCATAAACCCCAACTCCTTCGACGGCAGAGGAAACTACGCGCTCGGCATCAAGGAGCAGCTCATATTCCCCGAGATAGACTACGATAAGATCGACAAGATCCGCGGCATGGACATTATTTTCGTGACCACCGCGAAGAATGACGAAGAAGCCAGAGAGCTCCTTAAGCTCATGGGCGCTCCGTTCACAGTACAGGGCTGAGGAGGAACAGAAAAATGGCTAAAAAGTCTATGAAGCTCAAGCAGGCGGCCCCGGCGAAGTTCTCCACCCGCAGATACAACCGCTGCAAGATATGCGGCCGTCCCCATGCTTACCTCAGGGATTACGGCATCTGCCGTATCTGCTTCCGCAACCTGGCCTACAAGGGCGAGATACCCGGCGTAAAGAAAGCCAGCTGGTGATCCGGATCGGAAGATCCTTAAACGGCAGCATAGGTCAGCGTCCGCTGATACCTGCTGCTCAGACAGACGAAAGTCTGTAACTCTATAAGGAGGATAAATAGACAATGCAGATCACAGACCCCATTGCGGATATGCTTACCAGGATCCGCAACGCCAACTCCGCCAAGCACGACTCGGTCGACGTGCCCGCTTCCAACATGAAGAAGGCCATAGCCGGGATACTGCTTGAAGAAGGCTACATCAAGAGCTATCAGATCGTCGACGACGGCACTCAGGGCATAATCAGGATCGCCCTGAAGTACAATGCCGACAAGGGCAAGGTCATCCAGGGCCTGCGCCGCGTCAGCAAGCCGGGCCTTCGCGTTTACGCGGGCGCCGACGAGCTTCCCAGGGTCCTCAAGGGCCTCGGCATAGCGATAATTTCGACCTCCAAGGGCGTAATGACCGACAAAAAGGCGAGAAGCCTCAATGTCGGCGGTGAAGTCCTTGCGTTCGTATGGTAAGGGAGGGCTTGAACGATGTCGAGAATAGGTAGAAGCCCCATCACCATCCCCGCGGGCGTAGAAGTCAAGATCGACGGCAGACATGTTGCGGTGAAGGGCCCCAAGGGCTCGCTGGAGATGGATATCCATCCCGCCATGAAGGCCGAGATAGAAGGCAATGAGATCCGCGTCACGAGACCCGACGACGAGAAGTTCAGCCGCTCGCTCCACGGCCTGACCCGCAGCCTCATCAACAACATGGTCGAGGGCGTCACCAAGGGCTTCAGCAAGGAGCTCCAGGTAAACGGCGTCGGCTACAGGGCGCAGAAGCAGGGCAAGCAGCTGATAATGAACCTCGGCTTCTCTCATCAGGTCACCGTCGACGAGATCCCCGGCATAACGATCGACGTGCCCGCTCAGGACAGGATAATCATTAACGGTATAGACAAGCAGCTTGTCGGCCAGTTTGCAGCAGACGTTCGCGAGAAGAGACCTCCCGAGCCTTACAAGGGCAAGGGCATCAGGTATGTTGACGAGGTCGTCCGCCGCAAGGAAGGCAAGACGGGTAAGTAATAAGGAGGTGTACCAGAGATGATAAAGAAACCTGACACGAATGCTCAGCGTCTGAAGCGGCATAAAAGAGTAAGGGCGAAGATATCCGGTACGCCCGAAAGGCCGAGACTCTGCGTATTCAGAAGTCTCAGCAACATTTACGCACAGGTGATCGACGACGTAAACGGAGTAACGCTCGTATCCGCATCCTCCGTCGAGAAGGGATTTGAAGGGTTCGGCGGCAACTGTGAGGCGGCCAGGAAGGTCGGCAAGACGGTTGCCGAGCGCGCGGCGGCCAAGGGCATCAGCGAAGTCGTTTTCGACCGCGGAGGCTATGTTTATCACGGCCGCGTGCAGAACCTGGCTGAGGGAGCCCGCGAGGGCGGCCTGAAATTCTGACGGAAGGAGAAGAAAGATGGCTTACAATAACAACAGAGCTCCCAGAGAGGAAGTCCAGTCCGAATTCGTTGAAAAGGTCGTTTCCCTTAACCGCGTCTCCAAAACCGTCAAAGGCGGCCGCGTGATGAAATTCTCGGCGCTGTGCGTGGTAGGAGACAAGAAGGGCCGCGTAGGCTGCGGCCACGGAAAGGCGTCGGAGGTTTCCGAGGCCATCCGCAAAGGCATCGACGACGCCAAGAAGAATATCGTTGACATCACCCTCCAGGGTACCACCATCCCCCATGAGGTGACCGGTATTTTCGGCGCCGGCAAGGTGCTGCTGAAGCCGGCTCCCGAAGGCACCGGCGTCATAGCGGGCGGCGCGGTCCGCGCGGTCGTTGAGGCCGCCGGCATCAAGGACATCAGGACCAAATGCCTGCGCTCGAACAACCCCAACAACGTCGTCGCGGCGACGATGCAGGGACTCACCTCCCTGAGGAACGCCGAGCAGGTCGCCAGGATCAGAGGCAAGAGCCCTGAAGAAGTACAGGGTTAAGGAGGTCGGAACAATGGCTAAACTCAAAATAGAACTTGTCAAGAGCCTTAACGGCAGACTGGATAAGCACATAGCTACGGCCGCCTCCCTCGGACTGAGAAAGATCGGCGACAAAACGGTGCAGCCCGACAACGAGCAGACCAAAGGCAAGATCGCCCAGATCGGCTATCTGCTGAAGGTCACCGAAGAATAAGGAGGGAACGGCATGAATTTAAGTGAACTCAGTCCCTCGGCTGGCTCCACCAAGGTAGCCAAGCGCAAGGGCAGAGGCATAGGCACCGGCAACGGAAAGACCGGCGGCAGAGGCCACAAGGGTCAGAAGGCCCGCAGCGGCGGCGGCGTCAGGGTCGGTTTCGAAGGCGGACAGATGCCTCTGGCAAGACGTATCCCCAAGAGAGGCTTCAACAATATTTTTGCCAAGCCCCTTGAGTACGTCAACGTTTCGGATCTGAACCGCTTTGACGAGGGGACCACGGTCGACGCTCAGCTCCTTCTGAACAGCGGGATCCTTTCCAAGTGCACCTACGGAGTAAAAATACTCGGCAACGGAGAGCTGACAAAGAAGCTTACGGTCTGTGCCTCTGCTTTTTCCGAAACTGCTAAAGAGAAGATCGAGGCGGCCGGCGGAAAGGCCGAGGTGGTATAAGTGTTTCAGGTATTCAGGAACGCCTGGAAGATCGAAGAGCTGCGCAAGAAGATAATCTTCACGCTGTTCATCATCCTTCTTTACCGCGTAGGCAACGCAGTACCCGTTCCGTATATCAACGTGGCTGCGCTCAAGAGCTATTTCGACAGCATGCAGGACACCGCCCTGGGCCTGATCAACGTCATGTCCGGCAGCGCGTTCAGCAACGCGACCATATTCGCGCTTTCGATACAGCCCTACATCAACGCATCCATCATCATCCAGCTGCTGTGCATCGCCATCCCCGCTCTGGAGAGGCTCCAGAAAGAGGGCGGCGAGGAAGGCAGAAAGAAGATATCCTCCATCACCCGTTACGCCACGGTCGTCATCGGCCTCATTCAGGGCGCCGGCTTCTATATGCTGATGCGCAACTACGGCATCCTGAACGCGGACGCGCCCCGTTTCTGGGCCGCGATCGTTATCGTGATGACCTTCTGCGCCGGCTCGGCGCTGCTGATGTGGCTGGGTGAGCAGATCACCGAGTTCGGCATAGGGAACGGCATTTCCATCATACTGTTCGCCAGCATCATTTCCCGCCTGCCGACGGCGGTATACCGCGTGATCATGAACCTGTCCACCGGCGCGCTGTCGGTAGTGGGCTTCATAGGCATCATAATCGGAGTAGCCGTCATCATAGTGCTGATCATTTACGTGACCAACGCCGAAAGACGCATTCCGGTACAGTATTCCAAGAGAGTGGTCGGCAGAAAAATGTACGGCGGGCAGAGCACCTACCTTCCCATGAAGGTGAACATGTCCGGCGTCATGCCGATAATCTTCGCGCAGTCGATAGCGTCCATCCCGGCTACGATAGCCTCCTTCATGCAGAAACCCAGCGAGGGAAGCTTCTGGGACGGCTTTTTGAAGGCGATCAATACCGATTCCATTCTGTATATGATCATCTACTTCCTGCTGATAATCGCTTTCGGCTATTTCTACGCGACCATTCAGTTCAATCCCATTGAGGTGGCGAACAACCTCAAGAAGAACGGCGGCTTTATCCCCGGCTTCCGCGCCGGCAAGCCGACGTCGGAATTCATCAGCCGCGTGCTGAACCGCATCACGCTGTTCGGCTCCATCTACCTCGGCGTAGTCGCGGCGCTGCCCATAGCGTTCTCCAGGATCACCAAGGCCGCGGGCATCTCCCTCGGCGGCACGTCCATCATCATAGTGGTAGGCGTTTCGATCGAGATAGTCCAGACTTTGGAAAATCAGATGCTTATGAGACACTACAAGGGATTTCTTGAATAAACGAGGGGGCGGAAAAAAATGACTATCATAATGCTCGGCCCTCCCGGAGCGGGAAAGGGCACGCAGGCGGAAATACTCAGCGCGAAGCTCGGCGTGACCACCCTTTCGACCGGCAATATCCTTCGCACCGCCATTGCCGAAAAGCGTCCCGTGGGACTGGACGCCAAAAAGTACATGGATAAGGGCGAGCTCGTGCCGGACGAGGTGATAATAGGCATAATCAAAGACTTCCTTGCCGGCCACGACCTGGGAAAGGGCTGCATCCTCGACGGTGTGCCCAGGAACATCAATCAGGCAAAGATGCTTGACGAAATGGGCGTGGCGATCGACGCGGCCGTCTCACTTGAGGTGAGCGACAGCGAGATAGAGCAGAGAATGGGAGGCCGCCGCTCCTGCCTGAAGTGCGGAGCAAGCTATCATGTAAAGGCCAATCCTCCCGCAAAAGAAGGCGTCTGCGACAAATGCGGCGGCGAGCTGACCATCCGCGAGGATGATAAGCCCGAGACCGTAAGACAGCGGCTGGCGGTGTATCATAAGCAGACCGAGCCCATAATCGGCTTTTACGCCGAAAAGGGCAAGCTGATCACCGTCGACGGCACCGCAGGCGTTGAAGAGACCGCGGAAAAGCTCGTCAAGGCACTGGAGATGATTCAGTGATCGTGCTGAAAACCGCACACGAAGTCGATGCGATGCGCCGGGCCGGGAAAATTACCGCGGCTGCCCGCGCTCTCGCGGGTGAAATGGTGAAGCCCGGCGTATCGACAAAAGCCATCGACAGAGCTGTGCATGACTTCATCGTCGGTCAGGGCGGGCGCCCCGCCTTCCTCCGCTACAACGGATATCCCGCAAGCACCTGCATTTCGATCAACGACCGGGTGATACACGGGATACCGGACAGCGTAAAGATAAAAGAGGGAGACGTCGTAAGCGTCGACGTGGGCGTATTCATAGACGGCTACAACGGCGACTGCGCGGCGACTTATATCGCCGGAACGGGGAGCAGTGAGGTCAGAAAACTCGTCGAGGTGACGAGACAGAGCTTTTTTGAGGGAATAAAATTTGCCCGCGCGGGCTATCGGGTATCCGATATATCGCACGCCATACAGCAGTATGCGGAGCGGCACGGGTATTCGGTGGTCAGAGAGTACGTGGGGCACGGGATCGGAGAAAAAATGCACGAGGATCCCGAGGTGCCCAACTACGGAAATCCGGGACACGGACCCAGGCTGATGCCCGGCATGACGATAGCCGTGGAGCCCATGGTGAACATGGGCGGCGCGGCGGTAAGAGTGCTGGACGACGGCTGGACGGTGGTGACGAAAGACGGCAAGCCCTCCGCGCACTATGAAAACACGGTGCTCATCACGGCGGGCGATCCGGAGATACTCACACCGCTCGACGGAGACGGCGGCGATGCGCTGTAGGCTTTACGGCATAGCCGAGTCCTCCGCGGGGCATGACAAAGGAAGACTTTACGCGGTCACGGACGTAAGCGACGGCATTGTTTTCCTTGCCGACGGCAGGAGGCGGAAGCTCTCCGCGCCGAAGAAGAAAAACGCGAAACATGTTATTTTCCTGCCGGACGGCGAATTCAGAGCCGTGAGCGGGAAGACAGGCGACGGTATGACCGACGCCGCGCTGCGGCGAATGCTTGCCGCGGCGCGTGAACGGAGGAAGTACGCCGACAACGATCAGGGAGGGACATGATTTGGCAAAAGACGACGTCATCGAACTGGAAGGCACGGTCGTTGAATCGCTGCCCAACACGATGTTCACCGTCGATATTGGCAATGGGCACACGATACTTGCCCATATATCCGGTAAACTCAGAATGAATTTCATCAGGATACTGCCGGGCGATAAGGTAACGGTACAAATGTCACCCTACGATCTCACTCGCGGCAGGATAACATGGAGAAGTAAATAGGAGGATTCATAAATGAAAGTCAGGCCTTCGGTAAAGCCCATGTGCGAAAAATGCAAGATCATCAAGCGCAAGGGCAGAGTGATGGTTATATGTGAGAATCCCAAGCACAAGCAGAGACAGGGTTGACCGAGTTTCGAAGAAAGGATTGATTGACAAGTATGGCACGAATTGCCGGCGTTGACTTGCCTAAGGACAAGCGCATAGAAATAGGACTCACTTACGTCTATGGCATTGGCAGAAAAAGCGCGAAGGAAATCCTCGATGCGACGGGGATAAACCCCGACATCAGAGTCAAGGATCTTACGGAGGAGCAGGAAGCCCAGCTCAGAGAGTGCATCGACAAGAATTATGTCGTTGAGGGCGACCTCAGGCGTTCCGTGGCTCTTGACATCAAGAGACTTACGGAGATAGGCAGCTACCGCGGACTGCGTCACAGGAAGGGTCTTCCCGTGCGCGGACAGCGCAGCAAGACCAACGCCCGTACACGCAAGGGTCCCAAGAGAACCATCGCCAATAAGAAGAAGTAAGGGAGGGATATGTAATGGCAACCGCGAAGAATGCAAAGCAGCGCGTAAGGACAAAGCGCCGCGAACGCAAAAATATCGAGAAGGGTGCGGTGCATATCCGCTCCTCGTTCAACAACACCATGGTCACCATCACCGACCTTCAGGGCAACGCCATATCCTGGGCGTCCGCAGGCGGAATGGGCTTCCGCGGCAGCAGAAAATCCACTCCGTTTGCCGCGCAGACGGCGGCTGAAACAGCTGCCCGCGCAGCCATGGAGCATGGCCTCAAGACCGTGGAGGTCTACGTAAAGGGCCCCGGCTCGGGACGTGAGGCGGCCATCCGCGCCCTCCAGTCCGCCGGATTGGAAGTTCTCATGATCAAAGACGTCACACCTATTCCGCACAACGGATGCCGCCCGCCCAAAAGGCGCCGCGTCTGATCGGAAGGACAGGAGGAAAACAATATGGCACGTTATTCGGACGCAGTATGTCGTCTTTGCCGCAGAGAGGGTCAGAAGCTGTTCCTCAAGGGCGACAGATGCTTTACAGACAAGTGCGCTTTGGAGCGCCGCGCATACCCCCCGGGAATGCATGGACAGGGCCGCAGCAAGACCTCCGAGTACGGACAGCAGCTGCGTGAAAAGCAGAAGGCCAAGAGGTACTACGGTATCCTCGAGAGCCAGTTCAGAGGCTATTATGAGATGGCCGTCAGAAGAAAGGGCCAGACCGGCGAGAACCTGCTGGCTCTGTGCGAGAGCCGTCTCGACAATACGGTCTACAGACTCGGCTTTGCCATGTCCCGTCCCGAAGCCCGTCAGCTCGTTCTGCACGGACATTTCACGGTGAACGGAAGCAAGGTCAACATCCCCTCCTATCTTGTCAAGCCGGGAATGGTGATCACTCTTAAGGAGAGCAGCAGATCCCTTGAGAAGATCAAGGGCAACATTGAGGCCAACTCTTTCCGTCAGCCGCCCAAGTGGCTTGACTATGACCGCAATACGCTTACCGCCAAGGTGGTCGCAATGCCTCAGAAGGAAGACATTGATCTGCCCATTGAGGAGCACCTCATCGTCGAGCTGTACTCCAAGTAACACACACGCCCTCGAATTGGTAAGCTGAAAACAATCTGTCCCGGTCTGCGCGGCGCGGGCCCGGACAAGTATATGAGGAGGGTTTTTATAGATGGTAGAAATTGAAAAGCCGCGCATCGAATGTATCGAGACCCCCGGTGACGAATCCTACGGAAAATTCATTGTCGAGCCGCTTGAACGCGGATACGGAATAACCCTCGGAAACTCGCTGAGAAGGATGCTGCTTTCTTCTCTGGAAGGCACAGCCGTCACCTCGGTCAAAATAGCAGGTATTGCGCACGAATTTTCAACGATACCCGGTGTTAAAGAGGATGTCACCGAAATAGTCCTCAACATAAAGAGCATAATCGCAAGGCTTCACTGCGAAGGGACCAAGACCGTATATATAGAGGCAAGCGGAGAATGCGACGTCTGCGCAGGGGATATCAAGGCGGACGGCGAAGTTGAGATACTCAACCCCGAGCTCCACATAGCCACATTGGGCCCCGACGCAACGCTCAGCATGGAAATGACTCTCAGCAAGGGCAGAGGCTACGTCAGCGCCGACCGCAACAAGCCGGCACAGGCCGTGATAGGCGTGATCCCCGTGGACTCCATTTATACCCCGGTGCTGAAGGTCAATTACTCGGTAGAGAACACCCGCGTGGGAAACATGACCGACTACGATAAGCTCACCTTGGAGGTCTGGACGGACAGGACCATAACCGCACGCGACGCGGTATCCTTAGGAGCCAAGATACTCTGCGATCATTTCACGCTGTTTACCGATCTCAGCGAGAACGTGGGCAGCAAATCCACCGTAGTGGAAAAAACGGAGACTCAGAGAGACAAGGTCCTTGAGATGACCATTGAGGAGCTGGATCTTTCGGTACGCAGCTTCAACTGTCTGAAGAGAGCCAACATCAACACTGTGGAGGACCTCATCAACAAGACCGAGGACGAGATGATCAAGGTGCGCAATCTCGGACGCAAATCCCTCGAAGAAGTTATCCATAAACTGACCATGATGGGCTTGTCCCTTGCCAGCGACGACAATAATTGAGGAGGAAAAAGCAATGCCCGCTAACCGTAAGCTCGGAAAAGCGACCGACGTGCGTATGGCGATGCTCAGTCAGCAGGTAACCGACCTTATCGAAAAGGGAAGGATAGAGACCACTGTCGACAGAGCCAAAGAGGTCAGACCGCTTGCCGAGAAAATGATAACGCTTGGAAAGAAAAACACTCTCGCGTCCCGCCGCCAGGCCCTGGCTTTCATGACCAGGGAAGACGCCGTGACCAGAATGTTCACCGTTCTCGCTCCGATATACGCCGACAGGAACGGCGGTTATACCCGCATCCTGCGTCTGGGCGTCAGGCGAGGAGACGCGGCCGAGATGGCCCTGATCGAGCTGGTAGACGCCGACAAGATCGCCGCTGCCGACGCCGAGGCCGAAAAAGCCAAACAGGAAGCCGAAAAGGCCGCCAAGAAGTCCCGGAAGTAAAAAACCGCATTATAAAACGCGCTGCTGCAAAACCCTTTCATTTTGCAGCAGCGCGTTTTTATGCCGTGCGGGCGCTTATTCGACAGGCTCGAAGTGATCGGAGGGAACGTGGCACACCGGGCACTGCTCGGGAGGCTCGTCGCCCTCGTGGACGTAGCCGCAGATGATGCATTTCCATTTCTTTGTCTTCTTTTCGGGCTCGCTGTCGGCCTCGATCCTTTCAAAGTCCTCCGCTCCGTGATGGCACAGAGGGCACTCGAAATCCGCGGGCAGCTCGTCGCCCTCATATACGTAGCCGCAAACCTTGCACCGCCACCCGCGCACGGCCTTTTTCGCCTGAGCGGGAGCGGACTTTACTTTTGCCTGATAGTAGGCGTAGGTCATCGGAGCGGCGTCGGAGAGCGAAAGAGCGTCCTCGACCTCAGCAATGAAAAGAGTATGGCTTCCGAGATCCCGGGACGAGGTCACGCGGCAGGCGAAAACGGCTGCGGCGCTTTTGAGATAGCGTATGCCGTTGCCGAGGCAGTCGGAGCCGTCGAAGCCGTCGAACTTGTCGGCGTCGCGGCCGGACTGCATACCGAAGCGCCGGAAGGTATCGGCGGGCTCCGCCTCGGTCAGAACGGATACGTTGAAGCGGCCGGTACGCAGGATCATGCCGCAGGTAAGGTTTTTGTTGATGACGCATACGGATATCTGCTTCGGCTCGGAGGCGCACTGTATGGCCGTGTTTATTATACAGCCGTTTTCTTTGCCGTCCTCTTTCGCGCTGAGCAGGTACAGACCGTAGCTGAGCTTGTAAAACGCAGTTTTATCCATTTTTCTCGCCTCCGCTTTTTTTACGATAATATCACCTTACAGGGACAAAATCAATCGCATCCGACAGAGTTTTATTTGCCTTCGGAGCGCGCTTCATTCGTATCCGTCGGGACTTTGCCGGCAATGCAGCGGGGACACGGCTCGGCCGTGTCCCCGCTGAGCTTTATACCGCCGCGAATGCGGGAGCGTCAGCCGAACACTTCGATGGGTTCGGGTTGGCACTCCTCCCAGACGGCGTACAGGTCAATGTCTTCACTGCCGACCCATACGCTCCACACGGGCCGGGCGACGTTCGCGTCAGTGCTCCAGCCGGCGAAGACATAACCGTCTTTGTTTATTTCCCAGTTGATCGGTTCATATTCGCCGGAGTTTGCCGTCACCTTGCTGACCAGCGTGTCCGTGTCGTCGTAGAACAGGCCGCCGTTGGCATGGTAGGTAAGATCGACGTAACGCGTCCAGATCGCGTAGAGGACCGTATCGCCCCGGGGGGTGAACCGGTAGAGATCCACGTTGTCCCCGCTGCCGTCGGGCGCGGTGTTCCAGTGGTCGAATACGAGATTTTCATAACCGCCGGAGTCCACCCGGACTTCGAAGCCTATGTTCTCGCCCACGGGTATCTCGAAGGAGATGTCGTCATAGTCATAGCGCGAGGTTATGAAGCCGCCGTTGGGATCGAAGGTAACGGTGACGGTCTCTTCGTCGGACCATCCGGCCCAAAGGTCGATCTGAGCCTCGCTGCCTGTGAAGACGAAGCTTTCAGTGGCGAGATTTTCGCACTCGGGTTCATAATACCATCCGAGGAGGCTGCTGCCGCCTCTGCTCAGGCGTGAAGTGTATTCGTACAGATAGAACTCCGAGCCGATGGGTCCGAACAGTCTCATATAATCGAGGGCCTGACCGTCATACCAGGTGAAGTGCCCGCCGTTGGCGTGGAGCACCACGTTGGAGGCCGGGACCCACTTCAGGTAGAGGGTCGCGTCCCCGTCAACGCGATAGTAGTTCAGGTCGATGGGTTCCCCCGTGAGATCGGCGTTCGTGTACCAGCCGGCAGGCGCCATTCCGTTCGGCTGCGCAAGGTTGGTGACCGTAAAGTCGCCGATAACGTAATTATCCATGTAGGTGCCGGTGTTTAAAACAAAGGTACGTTCGGTATCGCTCTCGTCTCCGTCAAAGAAGCCGCCGTTGGCGTTCAGAGTGACGGTGTTATAGCCTACGTAATCCCAGCCGGCACGGAAGGTGATGCCGTCGTCAGCGGAGCTGAGCTTTACACGGTCGATATAGTCGCCTTCGTCGTCGATCCAGCCGCCGAACTCATATCCGAGACGGCTGGGCTCCGGAAGATCCTCGCGCCAGAACACCTCTCCGACCCAATACCAGCCCAATCCGGCCTCGTCTGTCAGTTCGGGTATATCGTCTTCAAACACTCCGCCGTTTGCGTCGTAATTGACGGCGACAAGCTTATCCCACGCGGCATAAAGAGTCGTGTCCCCGGTAAGGGTCAGGCGGCAGAGGATATCGCCGTCTTCGTCCGCCCAGCCGGCAAAGGAATAACCTTCACGGTGCGGGCAGGGATAGTCGTCCGGCCTGACGGCGGTGCCGCTGTCAAAATACAGGGTGATCGAGTCGACGTCATCCCAGAACAGACCGCCGTCGGCATCCAGCGTAAGGCCGGGCAGCGGCGCCCACACGGCGTACAGAGCCGCGGGAAGGTCCAGCTCGGTTTCGTAAAGCATGGTCTCGAAGTTGCCGTAGTCAGCTTCCTCCGCATCCTCGTCTTCGCTCCAGCCGATAAACTCATAGCCCTCCCGGTGCAGGGGGCCCATCACGCCTATGATATAGGACTCTTCGTTTTCGATGGCGTGTACCACGCTGTCTCCGAAATACTGATAGTTTCCGCTTTGGTCGACCAGACCCCATTCGCCGCCGTTGCCGTAATAGAATATCGCGTTCTCCATGGGCTCCCAGACGGCGTAGAGAGTGATCATTGCGTACTCGTCGACCATTTCATCCGTCAGCTCTATGACCGATTCATGATCGAAATCCGCCGCTTCCGCGTCGGGATCAAGACTCCAGCCGAGGAATTCATAGCCTTCGAGACGCGGCTCCCATCCGTCGAGACGGTAATCGCCGAGGAAAGTATCGCGATAATGGATGAAGTCTGTCTCGCCGTTCCATTCGTCGTAGCCGTCGAAGCTGCCGCCGTTGGCGTCGTAGGCTACGGTGACATGCATGGACCACAGGGCGGTGAATACGTATTCGTCCCCGTCCTCCAGAACGAGCTCACGCTCGTCGGCCTGCTCGTCGTCGCTGTCGATCCAGCCGCGGAACTCATAGCCTTCGCGCTGGGGAGGCTCCATGCCGACATAGTAGTGGCGGCCGACCTGATCCCAATGCTCGCGAACGGTCTCGTCGTAATTATATCCATCGATCTCGTCGTCATAATATTCGCCCCAGCCGCCGCCGTTGGCGTCGTAGGTTATTGTGGGCAGCTTATTCCACTGGGCGGTGAGAGTGACGAAATAGTAAATCTCGCCGTTTTCGTCATATCCCGTTTGGATGAACACGCTGTCGTTGGGGAGGGGGCATTCCTGATTCGGGTAGAAGAAAGCGTCTGTCACCTCATCGGCGATCTCTCCGTCTTCACCGGGCTGTTCGGTATAATCCGCGAGATATCCGACGAAATCCCAGGGACCGTCGGAGCCGGGCCACCAGCCGTCTATTATGAAGTTGTCCGCTCTGGCGTCACGGACAAAGTCGGTCTGGTCGAATTCGCCGGTCTGATCGTTGTACCAGCCCCAGCCGCCTATGCCGCCGTTGTCGTAGAATACCGTGAGGCGCTTTGCCCACACGGCGTAGAAGGTGGCCTCGGCAGCTTCTGCCTCGTCGGAGGTGAATTGGAACTGTCCGTTCATGATCTCGACATCCCAGTCGTCGCTCTGCTCGCGGGACCAGCCGAGGAATTCGTAGCCCGGGCGCTGAGGATGCATGCCGTCAAGCCAAAGCTCCTCGTCGTCGCGGTATTCGCGGGTAAAGGAAAGCTCCGCTCCTTCGTCGTCATAGCTGCCGCCGTTGGCGTCGTACTCGACGGTGATGAGCTTTGCCCAGTGGGCGTAATAGGTGTAATCCCCGCCGACGCTCAGCACAAGCTCGTCTCCGTCGGCCCTTTCGCCGCCCACGGCGGCGGTGTACCAGCCGCGGAAGTCATAGCCTTCGCGCCAGGGAGACTCAAAGCCCACATAATAGTAGCGTCCGTCCTCGCGCCAGTCGAGGCGCAGGGTGTCGTAATAAGTTTCGAGATCGTCGTCATAGCCCCAGCCGCCGCCGTTGGCGTCGTAGGTGACACAGGCGAGTTCTTCGAATATCGCGTACAGTGTCACGTCCTCGGTGAGGTTCTCTATGACCCAGTCCGTGCCGGCCTCTTCCGCGTCGGGGTCAAGGCTCCAGCCGATAAAGCGGTATGGCCCGTCGATCTCGACCCACCAGCCGCCTACGTCGAAGTCCTCGCCGTAGGCCGCATAGACGGTCTCACCGCATACGGGCTCGCCGTCCTCGTCATACCACAGCCATCCGTCGCCGCAGTCGTACGTGACGGCAGGGTTGGGCTGCCAGACGGCGTAGAAGGTATAGTCGCAGGTCAGCCACTCGAACCACAGCTCCTCAAAGGGCTCGGGATCGTCGGGCTCAAAGCCCCAGCCCATAAACGTGTAGCCCTCGCGGTAAGGATGCTCGCAGCGGGCGGTGTATTCGTCGCCTTCGCTCCTCTCATCCGTACGTATGACCTCAGTATAGAAGTATTCTTCGGAATTTTCGTTATAATAGCTGTCGCCCCAGCCGCCGCCGTTGGCGTCGTAGGTAACGGAGACGGGCGTGTACCAGCGGGCGACGAGGTCATACTCCTCTCCGGCGGCAAGGTCGATACGGTCCCTCACGAAGCGTTCGTCCAGCTCCCAGCAGTCAAACAGGCGGCCGTCGTCGCAGATGGGATCTTCTATCATGTAGGGGTAATAGGGTCCGGGAGCCACGCTGAAGGTCGCGATCTCGCCGTCGTCGGTGCTGACGATGTCATACATCCGGGTCCAGTAACCGCCGTTGGCGTGGTATCTGACCGTGGCTGCCGCGGTCCACATGGCCGTAAAGGTGATATCGTCGGAGACGTTCACGCGCTTGACGAGCTTGCCGTTATATGACCAGCCAAGGAATATGAAGCCTTCGCGTTCGGGGTCGGATACCCGGCCGTCCACCTGCCAGAAGCCGGGCTCGGCGTAATAGTCATAGTACGTATCGTCGTATTCGCCGGTATCCTCGTTGTAACGCCAGCCGCCGCCGTTGGCGTCGTAGGTAACGGTATGCGCTTTCTCCCACAGGGCGGTAAGGGTCACGTCCGAGGTCAGGTCGATGCGGCTGACGAGTTTTCCGTTGAACGTCCAGCCTATGAAGCTGTAGCCTTCGCGTTCGGGCAAGGGCAGCTGCTCTCCCATGTTGACCCGGAAAATGCCCTCGGGGATCTGTACGGTCGCCTGACTGAGGTCCGCTTCGCCGGTATCCTCGTTCCAGAAGAAGCCGCCGTTGGCGTCGCAGGTGACGTCGTATACGCGCACAAAGACGGGATAGAAATCCATGTCGGACGAAATGTCGCTTACATAGCCCATTTCTTCGCCGCCGCACTGCCAGGTGTAGAACCAGTAGCCGTCACGCAGCAGGAAATAATCCCAGAGCCAGCATTCGCCGCCGGGCTCGCAGGTTATTATGATGTTGTTCGCGGCTTCATCGAACACCACGTTTTCATCAAACTCATCGCAATCAAAATCGAATTCGTATTCTCCGCCGTGGAGGGTGATGACATAGCCGTTTCTTTCGACCATCCTTACCGCGTCGGATATCTCGCTGTTTCCTCTGCTGTCGGTGACGACACAGCGGAAGATATATCTCAGACGGGCCTCGGTAAGCTCGGTGGACAGCGTGGCGGTCCTGTTGCCGGGGAGGCCGGAATTGGCCCAGGTGGCTCCGAGATCGCCGGAGTACTGCCACTGATACGTAAGGCCCGTGCCGGACGCCTCAACGGTGAAGCTGACCGCGTCGCCGATGCTGCCGACGTAGTTCACGGGCTGCCCGGTTATCCGGAGCAGCACGGCCTCCGTCATGCGCACCGCGTTCGTCGCGGCGCTGTTTCCGCCGCCGTCGGTGACGACGCAGCGGAAGAGGTAAATGAGACGGGCTTCGGTAAATTCGGTGGTGAGAGTGGCGGTCTTGTTGCCGGGCAGGCCGGAGGCTTTCCAGGTCACGCCGCCGTCATTGGAGTACTGCCACTGATACGTAAGGCCCGCGCCGGTCGCTTCGACGGTGAAGCTGACCGTGTCGCCTATATTGCCTTCGTAGTCCTCGGGCTGTCCGGTGATCTCAAGCACCGCAGCCTCCGTCATGCGTACCTGGTCCGACGTCAGGCTGCTGCCGTAAGCGTCGGTGACGACACAGCGGAAGAGGTAGATGAGACGGGCTTCGGTAAATTCGGTGGTGAGAGTGGCGGTCTTGTTGCCGGGCAGACCGGAGGCTTTCCAGGTCACGCCGCGGTCGTTGGAGTACTGCCACTGATAGCTCAGGCCCGCGCCGGTCGCTCCGACGGTGAAGCTGACCGCGTCGCCTATGCTGCCGACAAAATCGGACGGCTGACTTGTGATGGCGAACTCGACTTCGGGCTCGCGTATTATCATGTGTACCGAATCGGATACGGCGGTGTTGCCGCTGCCGTCGGTAATGACGCAGCGGAAGGTATATCTGAGACGGGCCTCGGTGAGTTCGGTAGAGAGCGTAGCGGTAGCGTTGCCGGGAAGACCGGAGTTATACCAGATTATCCCGTCGTCCTTGACGTACTGCCACTGATAGCTCAGCTCGCTGCCGGTCGCCTCGACGGTGAAGCTGACCGCGTCGCCGAGCTGACCCTCATAATTCACGGGCTGACTAACTATCTCTATGCCGGAAGGCCGCTTCAACATGCGTACCGCGTCCGAGGTCACGCTGCCGCCGTCGCTGTCGGTGACGACGCAGCGGAATCTGTATGCCAGGCGGGCCTCGGTGAGCTCGGTAGAGAGCGTGGCGGTCCTGTTGCCGGGCAGGCCGGAGGGTTTCCAGGTGGCGCCGCCGTCGTTGGAGTACTGCCACTGATAGCCCAGGCCGCTGCCGGAGGCTTCTACGGTGAAGCTGACCGCGTCGCCGAGCTGACCGACATAGTCCACGGGCTGAGAGGTGATCGCGAGCTCGGCCGCGGGCTCGCTTATTACCATGCGTACCGCGTTCGAGGTCACGCTGCCGCCGTTGCTGTCGGTGACGACGCAGCGGAATCTGTATGCCAGGCGAGCCTGGGTCAGCTCGGTGGACAGCGTGGCGGTCTTGTTGCCGGGCAGACCCGAGGGGCCCCAGTTCACGCCGCCGTCGCCGGAGTACTGCCACTGATAGCTCAGGCCGCTGCCGGAGGCCGCGACGGTGAAGCTGACCGCGTCGCCGAGCTGACCGGCATAGTCCACGGGCTGAGAAGTGATCGCGAGCGCCGCGGCCTTGGTCATGCGGACGATGTTCGAGATCACGCTGTTGCCGGCGGAGTCGGTAACGACGCAGCGGAACCTGTAGACCAGACGCGCTTCCGTCAGCTCGGTAGACAGCGTGGCGGTCTTGTTGCCGGGCAGGCCGGAGGCTTTCCAGGTCGCCCCGCCGTCATTGCTGTACTGCCACTGATAGCTCAGGCCGCTGCCGGAGGCCGCGACGGTGAAGCTGACCGCGTCGCCGAGCTGACCGGCATAGTCCTCCGGCTGGGCGGTGATGGCGAGCGCGGCCGCCCTGATCATGCGTACCGCGTCCGAGGTCACGCTGCTCCCGGCGGCGTCGGTAACGACGCAGCGGAACCAGTATGCCAGACGGGCTTCGGTAAATTCGGTGGACAGCGTGGCGGTCCTGTTGCCGGGCAGACCGGAGTTGCCCCAGGTCCTGCCGGCGTCGCTGCTGTACTGCCATTGATAGCTCAGGCCGTCGCCCACGGCTTCTACCGAGAAGCTGACGGCGTCGCCTGTCTGACCCACGTAGTTGACCGGCTGCGTCACGATCGCAAGGCCGGTACCCTGCTCCGGCCCGCCGTCGCCGACTGCGCCGACAGGCAGCGCGAGCGACAGGACCATCGCAAAGACGAGGATCAGGCAAACCAGTGATTTTTTCATGCTTTACCTCCTGTATGATGATCATTATGTGAAAACGCTTTTGTTCCCTTGCGCCGACAGGCGCAAAGACACAATTTTACAACTGAAGTATAGCACCATACGGCGCTTTATTCAAGATTTTTCAGAGGGCGGGGGACAGCGCCGGAGGCGGGGGAGAACGGCCGTTTCTTTGCCGAAAACGAGGGGAAGAGAAAAGAGAAGAGTGAAGAGTGAAAAGTAAGCGGGGGCACGGCGTACGCCGTGCCCCCGCGAGGGGTAAAACCGATTTGCTTTCGGCAGTCCGTCAGGACGCCGCGACGGAGTCGTCGTTGAAGAAGATGGTCTCAACGATGTAGCTTCCGGGATTGGCCGGATCTTCCACGGCGACCCAGCTTATCGGATGTGCGGTCGCGCCGTTGGAGCCGTCGGAGACAACAACACGGGTCGTGCCGGTAGCCGCATCATAGCCCACGGAGTAGAACTTCGTATTCTCGGTGACGCTGAAAGCGGCCAGATCCGCAGAGGGTATCTGAGCGCCCCAGGCGTTTCTGATTACGGAGTAACTGTTGGAGCCGATGCCGGACGGGAAGGCGGTAAAGGATCTGCCGGGAGCGGTGCCGAAGGCGGAGTCATAGGGGGAGACCACATAGTAGGTCCCGTTGGCGTCGCTCTGGGCGCTGCCCACCATGCATACCGCTCTGCGGTCGGTCGTCTCGTCCATATAAGCGAAACTCGCACCGTAGGACGTGCTGTACAGGAACTTCGGATAGACTCTGGCGGGATTGCTCGGATCGCGTTCGGTCGTGCTGACGTCAATGTAAGAGTTGATGGCGTCCACTGCGATCTTGGCCGCCTCGTTCTGCAGCCTGTAGTAAACCACGCGGCCGTCGGAGTTGACGCCCTCGGCGTAGTACAGACCGTTCTGCGTATAGGTGCGGGTCAGCAGGAAGTAGGAGTTGGCTGCGCCGGGCTGAGCGGCGTAAGTCACGATGCCGGCTACGATGGGGTAGGTGGTCTGGGTGGCCTGATCGTAATAATCGCCGGTATAGTCGGTGGCGACTTTGCCGCCGGAGATCAGGTACTGCGTGCCGCCCACGGTCACGACGCCCTCAAAGGTGGGATCCATCGCGCCGTTTACGACGTACCAGTTGCCGTAGTCGTTCTCAACAAGGCCGGTATAGGTGAAATCGATCTCGCCGTTTCTGACGTACCACCAGCCCGCCTGATTCTGTACCAGGCCGGTGAAGGTCGTATCCTGTACGCCGTTAACGACATACACCCACGTGTTGTTGTACTCAACAAGTCCGTTTATCGAGGGATCGACGGTGATGAGCGAGTCGTCATTGAAGTATATGGTGACAATGACGTACTGGCCGGCGTTGTCGGGATCCGCCGCGGCGACCCAGGTGATCGGGTGAGTGCTCACGCCTCTGGCGCCGGTAACGGTCGCAGCATGAGTTATCGTGCCGTCAAAGCCCACGGCGTAGAATGCGGTGTTCTCGGTGATGTTGTAGTCAGCCGCGTTGGCAAGGGTATCGCCCCATGCGTTCCTGACGGTGACATATTGAATGCCGAGAGGAGTCGGGAACGATGTAATGGCTCTGCCGGGAGCGGTGCCGAAGCCGTCGTCATAAGAAGCGATCACGTAGTACGTTCCGTTTGCGTCGGACTGAGTATCGCTGACGACGCACACCGCTCTGCGGTTGGTCTGCTCGTTCATTGAGGCGTAGTTTGCACCGTACTGGTACTTCGGATAAACCCTCGCGGGATTGGTCTGATCGGGAGTAACGGTATTCGTTCCGTCATCGCCGGAGCCGGTGTACGCATAGCCGCCGATAGGACTGTTGATGGCGTCCGCAGCGGCCTTCGCGGCAGCGTCCTTCAGCCTGTAGGAGGTGATCACGCCGTCGCCGTTGACGCCCTCGGCGTAGTACAGACCGTTGCTCTCATAGGTCCTGACAAGCAGGAAGTACTCGTCGACCTCTTCGATGGGGATGAAGACGACGCCTTCAACGACCTGATATGTGGTCTGAGTCGCCTCATCGTAATAATCGCCGGAATAGTCGAAGGCGACCTGGCCGTTATAGATCAGATACTGGATGCCGTCTACGGCCACAATGCCCTCAAAGGTGGGATCCATCGCGCCGCTTTCGACGTACCAGGTGCCGTAGTCGTTCTCAACAAGGCCGGTATAGGTGAAATCGACCTCGCCGTTCACGACGTACCACCAGCCGTAATCGTTCTGTACCAGGCCGGTATAGGAGAGATCCTGCACGCCGTTGACGACGTAAATGTATCTGTCGTTGTACTCGACGATGCCGGTGATGGAGGGATCTACGGTGATGAGTCCATCGTTGTTGAAGTATACGGTCTTTACGGCGTACTTGCCGTTGTCGTCGGGCTCGGTCTCGGCAACCCAGCTTATCGGGCATTTCTGCGCGCCGTCGGTGCCGTCGGAGGCAAGGACATGCGTTGTGCCGTCATAGCCGACGAAGAAGAAACTGGTTTCCGCAGTGATGAGGTAGTCTGTGGCGTTAGCCATCCTGTCGCCCCAGGCGTTTCTGACGGTGCCGAAGGAACTCAGAGCTTTCGGGAGCTGAGCTGCGGTAGTGGCTCCGCCGGGAGCGGTGCCGAAGCCGGCGTCGTAGGACGCTACCGTGTAGTACCTGCCGCCGTCGTCAGTGCCGACAGCCGTGATGACGCACACCGCTCTGCGGTTGGTCTGCTCGTTCATGGTGGGGTAGTTTGCGCCGTACTGGAACTTGGGATACACCCTGGAGGGATCGGACTGGTCGGGAGTGATCACCGCACTGAAAGAGGTGCTGTCCAGACCGTCGATATTGCTGTTGATCGCGTCGACAGCGATCTTGGCGCCCTCGTTCTCCAGTCTGTAAGCGACGATCTCGCCGTCGGCGTTAACGCCCTCGGCGTAGTACGCGCCGTCCTCGACATAGGTGCGGGTCAGCAGGAAGTAGTCACCCTCCTGGGGCTGGGGAACGTAGGAGTCGTCGTTGAAATAGATCGTGGTGACGATGAAGGTTCCGGGATTGTCGAGGTCTTCCTCGGCTACCCAGCTTACGGGATGAGCCTTGGCTCCGTCGATGCCGGTGGCGGGGCCTGCGACGGTCTTGTTCTTCTCGGCGTTGAAGCCTACAATGAAGAAATTCGTCGCGTCGGTCACGCTGTAGTTTGCCGAGTTGGCTACGGTGGCGCCCCAGGCGTTCCTTACCACGCCCAGACCGCTGAGCGAAGCGGGAACCTCGGCGAAGGTGCCGCCGGGAGCGGTGCCGAAGCTGCTGTCATAGGACTGGACCACGTAGTAGTCGCCGTTGGCGTCGGTCTGAGCCTCGCCCACGAAGCATACTGCTCTGCGATCGGTCGTCTCATTCCATGTGGGTAAATATGAGCCGTACTGATATTTCGGATAGATCCTTGCAGGAGCGGACTTGTCGGGAGTTACCGTTCCGCCGCCGGAGCCGGTGGAAGCAAAGCCGCCGATAGGACTGTTGATGGCGTCAACGGCCGCCTTGGCCGCCGCGTCCGCAAGTCTGTAGGAGACGACGGCGCCGTCGCCGTTTACGCCCTCGGCGTAATACAGACCGTTCTTCTCATAGGTGCGGGTCAGCAGGAAGTAATCGGTGACTACTTCCACGGGCGTCACGTTCTCGAGAAGGTTCGCCGCGGGGATGGCCAGATAGTACTGAGCAGAGGTGGTGTCGCCGTTGGGCTTGACTGCCGCGATGGGCACGGCCTTGCCGCAGTATTCGTCCTTGGGCAGAACGATTTCATAAGCGCCGTCGACGAGAGCCACGTCTACGGTGAGCTCGGGGTCGACTATGCGGCCGAAGTGGATGCCGGTGTAAACGGTCGTGTTCTTGGGAACATAGTGGATCACGACGTTGTCGCCGTTGATGACGCAGGTGGTGCCTGCCTGGGCCGTGAACATGCCGAATGCGGCGCCGTCGTCCTTGATGAAGGTGACGGTCTCTCCGTCATAGGCGAAGGGAGCAGGCACGCCGATGGCGTCATTGTTGAAATAAACGGTCTTTACGAGGAATTTGCCCTCGTTGTCGGGATCGGGTTCGGCTACCCATGTGATCGGATAAGAAGCCGCACCGTCGGTGCCGTCAGAGATCGCGACGTTGGTAACGCCGGCAAGGGCGTCGTAGCCTACGAAGAAGAATGTCGTGTTTTCGGTGACGCTGTAGTCGGCCTTGTTGGCAAGGGTGGCGCCCCAGGCGTTCCTGACTACGGAATAGGCGTTGGCGCCGATAGTCGTAGGTAAGGAACCGGCCGCGAAGGCTCTGCCGGGAGCGGTGCCGAAGCCGTCGTCATAGGGAGCTACTTCGTAATATTCGTTGCCGGAGGCGTCGGTCTTGGGCGCGCCGACAACGCATACCGCTCTGCGGTCGGTCAGCTCATCCATATACGCGTAGCTGCCGCCATAGATGTACTTCGGATACACTCTGGCGGGGGCGTTCTGATCACGTGCCGACGTGCTGACGTCAATGAGAGAATTGATGGCGTCCACGGCTCTCTTGGCAGCCGCGTCCTTGAGTCTGTAACATACCACTTCGCCGTCGGCGTCAACGCCCTCGGCGAAATAGCTGCCGTCACTTTCCATGGTGGCGGTGAGCAGGAAGTATGTAAGCTCTTCCTCGGGCTCCGCTATCGTCATGCAGACCGCGTCGGAAGCAAGACTGTTGGCGGCGGAGTCGGAGACGAGGCAGCGGAACTTGTAAACGAGGCGGGCCTCGGTGAGCTCGGTGGTAAGAGTGTCGGTCTTGTTGCCGGGCAGGCCGGAGGGCTTCCAGGTCACGCCGCCGTCGTTGGAGTACTGCCACTGGTAGGTCAGGCCGGAGCCGACCGCGGCGACGGTGAAGCTGACGGGATCGCCTACCTGTCCCGCATAATCAACGGGCTGAGCGGTGATGGCGAGCTGGACCGCGGGGGCCGCGCTGACCAGGCGGACCGCATTGGAAGCAAGACTGTTTCCGGCGGAGTCGGAAACGAGGCAGCGGAACTTGTAAACAAGGCGTGCCGCGGTGAACTCGGTGGTCAGAGAGATGGGAAGAGTGTCGGGCAGGGCGAGAGTGTAGATGTTGGCGGCCGCGGCATCGGAGAAAAGCCGCTGCGA
>JAEEGI010002483.1_pt1 | contig 45194 bp, 23 predicted proteins | sample 8958751 | NCBI WGS metagenome assembly JAEEGI01 (sample SAMN16246545, study PRJNA631951) | gut metagenome | biome: gut microbiome; feature: rumen; material: KS-attached | host: Bos | place: Iran: Karaj | collected 2018-10
AGGTGTACGATGTCTATGGCAAGCTGATCAACACGGTCAACGTCATCGACAACCCGACCCGCATCAACGTCTCCTCCCTCGCCAACGGCATGTACTTCGTGCGCGTGACCACCGAAGCGGGCTCCGTGACGAAGACGTTCGTCAAGAGGTAGTGGAGAAATTGATAATTGATAATTGACGGGCATCGGTAACTTATCGGTGCCCGTTTTCTTTCAGGTAGTTGGGTTACGCTGCGCGTAATAGTGAGGGTGCGCTGCACGCAGAAATCTGGGAAAATCTGATAAGAAAATCAGAGAAAATCCGATTGATTGCATCAACCATCTAACAACCCATAAACCTTAACCATTAACCCATAACCTATAAACCTTAAACCATAAACCTTAAACCATAACCCATAACCCCTCTTGGAAAGCACTTGAACCGTACTAGAGCACTGTTTGAAAACGGGCAGGCAAGCTCTTCGCAAGCTAATTTGCTTGCCTAGAGCTTGCCTGCTACTTGCCATATACTTGCCAACCCCTTGCGAAACCCTTGCCAACCCCTTGCCAAATACTTGCTGAATCTTGCTAAACCAAATCCTTGATGGTGTTGCCGACGTTGATGAGGTGGTCGGCGACACGCTCGGTGTTCTGGGCCAGGGAGAGGTATTCGGCGCCCACAGCAGGACTGCAGGTGCCTTCGGTGAGGCGGCGGATGTGATTGCGCTCCATCACCTTGGTGAAGTCGTCGATGCGGTCCTCGATGACGTTTGCGCGTCGCAGAGCCTCCAAATCCTTTTTGTGGTAGGCGGTCTTCACCTCGTCGTACAGATCGCTCACGAGCTTCTCCATCTGGAGGATTTCGTCGATAGCTTCCGGCGAGAAGGCGGCTTCCTGCTCCTTGAGTGAGTCGGCGTACTCCACGATGTTCTCCGCGTAGTCGCCCACGCGCTCCAGGTCGCTGACCGAGCGGATGGTGCCGTTCAGGTAGCGCTGGTCATAGCTGTTGAGGTTGTTCTCCGACAAGAGGACGGAGTATCGTAACAACTCCCTGTTCAGGAAGTTGAGCTGCAGCTCGGTTTCGCGGAACGTCTCGATGTCCGTATAGTCCATGGTGGTGACCACCTTGATGGAGCGGTGGAAGTTGGTGATGGCGAGGTCGGCCATGTTCTCGATTTCGGTCTTGAGCTGGCGAAGCGCCACGGCGGGCGTGCTGAGCATCGAGGGGTCGAGGTATTTGAGGCGCTGCTTCCCAGAGGTCTCATCCTCCTTCTCGGGAACGAGGCGGCAGGCGGTGTTCACCAAGGCACTGGTTAGCGGCAGGGCCACGAACATGGTGCACACGTTGAAGAAGGTGTGGAACATGGCGAGCTGCATCTGCGGGGCGTTCGGGAACCATTTTGCGAAGAGGACGCCGAAACTCATGCCGCCGCCGGAGACGATCCGTATGATGAACCCGATGAGCAGGAAGATGATGACACCCATTACGTTGAATATCAGGTGGATGAGAGCGGTGCGTTTGGCGTTGACCCCGCTGGTGAGACCCGCGATGAGGGCCACCACGCACGAGCCGATGTTGGAACCCATGGTCAGGTAGATGCCCTGGTCGAGGCTCACCAGTCCGGTGACCACCATGGTGATGGCGATGGAGGTCATCACCGACGACGACTGGATGATGGCGGTGAGCAACGCGCCGATGACGACCAGCAGCAGGGGATTGCTGATGGAGGCCAACACTGTCTTCACTTCGGGCAGCGCGGCGAACTCGTCCATAGCCGACGACATCATACTCAAGCCGACGAACAGCATGCCGAAGCCGGTGAGGATGCCGCCGGTCTGCTTCCATTTGTCGTTTTTGGCGAAGAGCGATATGAAGGCGCCGATGCCGGCGAAAGCGGCGAAGATGATGGTGGTGGAGATGCTGTTGCGGCCGAACATACCGAGGGCCACTAACTGCGCCGTCACCGTGGTGCCGATGTTGGAGCCGTAGATGATGGTGGCGGCCTGTGTGAGGCTCATGATGCCCACGTTCACGAAACCGATGACCATCACGGTCACCGCGCCGCTGCTCTGGATGGCGGCCGTGCCTGCGAGGCCGATGCCCACGCCGACCCATTTGTTGTCGCCCGTCTTTGCGAAAAGTCGTCTCAGCTTGCGGCTGCCTGCCGACTCCAGGTTGTTGCTCATGGTCTGGCAGGCCACCAAAAACACGCCAATACCCGCCGTGAGGGTCAGGATCGCGATGATGATGCTTGTAATATTCATAGAGTGGGGGTTAAAGGTTAAGGTTTTGGCGTCGGGGAAAGTCCCATTCTGAGTACGAACCGTGCTTTCAAAAAAACATTGCGGCAATATAACAATCGGCGGCAAAGATACACTTTTTCCGCATATCTCGTGTTCCGAAAAAAAATGTACATTTGCCCGTTTTTTTTTAGAACATCGGATATGGAGAAAAATTACCTCAGACCCACCATTCTGAAAGTGTTGTTTATGGCGGCGGTGCTCACATCGGGTGCCGGAATGTTGTCGGCGCAGCAGGACGCCACCTCCCGCAAGGTTCCGTTCTTCAAGACGCTGCCGTCGGCCTCGTTTCTCACCGTGAACGCCGAGTATCTGGGCGGCTACCGTCCCGACCAGTTCTTCAGCGCGCAGGTGCCGGCCTTCGGCTTCAAGGCGGGCACGATGCGCAATGTGGGCTGGTATGTCGGCGCGATGACGAACTTCAAGTTCAAAGGGGCGTTCGTTACCTGCACCGAAGACGATATCACCTACACCGCCACCAGCAGCACCTATTTCGACGCCTTGGCGGGTATCACCCTGCGCTATTGGGCGCCGCTGTCGTTCCACCTCGGTCTCGGCTATAGCTACCGCTCCTTCAACAACGAGACGGTTTACGGACAGTGGGCGCATCTCCCGTCGAATATCTCCCAGGGACCGGCGGCGGCCGCGGGCTTCATGTTCCACCTCGGCGGCTTTGTGGTCTCGGCCGAAGTGGTCGGGTCCTACAACCTCCAGGGCATTCGTACTGCCGGCTACCCGGTGGAGAAGACACGCTTCACCTTCGGGGCGAAGGCAGGTCTCGGTCTCTGTATTCCCTACCGCTACCGCACGGAGTTCCAGGAACGCAACCGCAGCAGTCGCTATTCCGAGCCCGTCCCGGCAGTCAGCGATGTGCCTGCTCCGGCACCCGCGGCGCCTCAACCCGCAGCACCCGCTCCGGTTTCGCAGCCTGAGCCAACCGTCGCGGCCCCGCAACCGGCCTATCCTGTCACAGTTCCGCAGCCTGCCTATCCGGTCACAGCCCCGCAGCCTGCCTATCCTGTCGCGGCTCCGCAACCGGTCGCTCCGGCTCCGCAGCCTGTCGTCGCGATGCCGCAACCCGCGCAAGCTCCTGCCATCGGGTTCGAGTCCCTCCGGGTCCACACGATGCCGATCAGCCAGCTGATGCCCGGAAGCGTCACCGTTTGTGGGCAAGCCGAAGGCGATGAGACCGAACCGGTCATCGACCGCGGTATATGCTGGGGCACCGACCCCTATCCGTCCGTCATGGGACCGCACTCCTCCGACGGCACCGGCCTCGGCTATTTCACCACGGTCGTCAGTGGCCTCCAGCCGGGCACCGTCTATTACCTGCGCGCCTACGCGGGCACCCGCTCGGGCATCCGCTACGGGAACACGGTCTCGGTGACCATCCCGAAGCAACCCGCATCGGAGTCGCATGCCGGCAAGCATCACCATGCGGAACCGGAAGAGCAACACGTCGCCCCGCAGCCCTCTCAGGAGCCGCAGCCGGCAGAGGAGAATCCCGAGCCAAGGAACGGGGAGTAGTGACTTGTGACTTGTGATTTGTGACTTGTGATTTGTGACTTGTGAGTTGTGAACGGGAAAATAGCTGCTTGTGCGTATCTGTAATTTGTGTAGTTTTGCCCGTTTGTGATGGTTTGGTTTTGAATTTTATAACATTAAGTAAATCAGATAAATAAAAGCATTATGACGAAACCCAAGATTGTTATCGGTAACTGGAAAATGAACAAGGACTTCGAAGAAGCGGAAGACCTTATCACCCAAATAGAAGAGCAATTGGCTGATTTTCAGCTCCAAACGGAGGTTGTACTCTGTCCGCCGGCCGTGTATGCCGAGCTGGTCACCGACCATGCCGACATCGACGAGAACCATTTCTACGCAGGCTTGCAGAATGTGAGCGAGTTCGAGAACGGTGCCTACACCGGCGAGATCTCCGCGGAGATGATGGCCTCCATGAACGTCGATTTCTGCATCGTGGGCCACTCCGAGCGCCGCAAATACTTCGGCGAGACCGACGAGGTGGTGCTCAAGAAGATGCACCGTCTGCTGACCAACGACATCGTGCCGGTGATGTGCTGCGGTGAGACGTTGGAGGAGCGCAAGGCAGGCAAGCACTTCGAGGTGGTGCAGAAGCAGATTGAGTCCACGGTTTGCACGCTGACGGCCGACGAGCTCGAGCGCGTGATGATTGCCTACGAACCCATTTGGGCCATCGGCACCGGTGAGACCGCCACGCCCGCGCAGGCGCAGGAGATGCTCGCCTTCATCCGCTCCCTCATCGAGAAGAAATTCGGCACCGAGCTCGCCGTCTTCACCTACATCCTTTACGGTGGCAGCTGCAACGCCAAGAACGCCCTCGAGCTCTTCTCCCAACCCGACGTGGACGGCGGCCTCATCGGCGGCGCCTCCCTCAAACCCGACGAGTTCGTCAAGATCATCGAAGCGGCCGAAACCGTGATCAAGGACAATTAGGGTTTAAGGTTTATGGTTTATGGTTTAAGGTTTATGGTTTAAGGTTTAAGGTTTAAGGTTTATGGTTTAGGGTTTATGGTTTAGGGTTTATGGTTTAGGGTTTATGGTTTAGGGTTTATGGTTTAGGGTTTCCCTTAACCTATAATCCTTAAACATTAACCCTTAAACATTAACCCTTAACCCTTAACCCAACCGTGTAACTCTTTGCCCCTTTCGCCGTATAACCGATAGATTATGAATCGTATCTCGCTTATATTGTTCGTGTTGTTCATGGGGTTCGCCGGCGTGGGGTTCGCGCAGGACGACGATCCGTGTGTGCAGACGATGGACAAGGCCAGCGAGAAGGTCTTCAAGAAGGCTCGCGAGTACCATAAGTCCGGCAAGAAGGAGGAGGCCTACGAGCTCTATGAGGAGATTCTGGCCGACCACCCCGAATATCTCGAGGTGAACTACTACTACGCGCTGGGCTACTACCTGCCGCTCAAGGACAACCAGTTCTATTCCAAGAAAAAAGACAAGTCGGACGTGACCAAGGCATTGGCCGCGTTCAACCGTATGTTCGACGTCTGTCCGTACTACAAGCCCTACTGCAACCTCTATGCGGCGCAGATCGCCTATTTCAACGAGCTTTATCCTGAGGCGGTGAAGTTCGCGGGGGTCATTGTCGATAATCCGGACCTCTTCCCCGACGACAAGGACGCCGACAAGATCAAGGAGGCGAAGATCATCCTCCGCAAGGCCCGTTTCTACGACAACATCCTCAACCACCCGGTGCCCTTCGACCCGCATCCGGTGCCGAATATCTCCACCAGCGCGGATGAGTATCTGGGCACGCTCTCGCCCGACGGCCATTTCTTCTACTTCACCCGCCGCAAGTACGTGGCCGACAATTCCCCGTTCGGTCAGGGCGGGAAGGTGCAGAAGGAGTTCTTCAGCTGCAGCGAGAAGAAACACGGGCAGTTCGGGGAGGGTGCTGCACTGCCTGCGCCGTTCAACAACGCGGAAGGGGAGGGGAGTCCCACCATCACCATCACCAATGACCTGCTGATTTTCACGCAGCGCCACACGGTGAAGCTGCAGGGGGGCAACTATCCCAACTTCGACCTCTATTATTCTGAATACGACGGTTTTGAGTGGTCCGCGCCCAAACCGTTGCCGGGCAAGATCAACCGCAACGATTCGTGGGAGTCGCAGCCCTCGCTCAGCTCCGACGGCCGGGTGCTCTTCTTCGCCAGCGACCGCCCGGGCGGCTATGGCGGCTCCGACATCTGGTACGCCACCCGCAAGAGCGACGGCACGTGGAGTGACCCCATCAATATGGGATCCTCTATCAATACTGATAAGAACGAGCGGTCGCCGTTCCTCCACACCGACAGCAAAACCCTCTACTTCTCCTCCAACGGTCATGAAGGCCTTGGGGGACAGGATATCTTCTACTCCAAAATGGACGAGAAACGCCGTTGGACGGCTCCGGTCAACATCGGCTACCCCATCAACACGGAGAACGACGAAGTCGATTTCTTCGTCAGTTTGGACGGCAAAACGGGCTATTTCTCCTCCAACAACTATGGCGACCAGGACTGGAACATCTACCAGTTCGAGCTGTACGAGGAGGCGCGTCCGCATACGATGGTCATCGTCAAGGGCAAGGTGACCGTGGATGAGGGCAATTTGGAGAATGCCGTGGTCGAGATCCGCGACACGAACGCGAATGTCGTCTCCACGGGCATTGTGAGCGCGAGCACGGGCAGCTACGCTGTGGCCGCCGAGGTGCATCACGACGATCCGCAGCCCCTCATCGTGAATGTCAAGAAGGAGGGCTATTCCTTCGACACGCAAATCATCAAGCCGGAAGAGATTACCGAGGAGATTGTGGAGAAGGATGCCGAGGTGAAGTCGGTGGAGACCGGCAAGGTCTGCGATTTGCGCGACATCTACTACGAGACCAACGACTTCAGCCTCACCCAGGAGTCGAAGATGTTGCTCTCCCTGTTTATCGAGTTTCTGAATGAGAATCCCACGGTGAAGGTGGAAATCCAGGGTCACACCGACAATATCGGTCGTGACGACGACAACCTGCTTCTGTCGGAGAACCGCGCCAAGTCGGTGTACGAGTATGTGATAGGGCAGGGGATTAGCGCCAACCGTTTGAGATACAAAGGTTACGGCGAGTCGAATCCCATTGCCGACAACAACACGGCTGAGGGGCGCGCCAAGAACCGCAGAACAGTTTTCCTGATTTATGAGAAGTAAGCAGATCTATTTTTTGGGGATCGGGGGCATCGGGATGAGCGCGTTGGCGCAGTATTTCCTGCAGCGCGGCGACCGCGTCTCCGGCTACGACCTCACCCCGTCCGCCGTGACGGAGATGTTGCAGCGCAAGGGGGCGGACATCCATTTCGAAGGCGATATCGCGAAGATTCCCGCCGAGGTGGACTTTGTGGTCTATACGCCCGCCGTCCCGAAAGATTTTGTCGAATACCAGTACCTCGTCGGTACGGGAGTGCCGATGTACAAGCGTTCGCAGGTGTTGGGGCACATCACCGACGAGCTGAAGACGTTGGCGGTGGCCGGCACGCACGGCAAGACCACCACGACCTCGATGATCGCCCATCTGCTCTATCCTGAACAGCCATTAGCCGCGTTTGTAGGGGGCATCTCCAAGAACTTAGGTGACAACTACGTCTGCAGCCCGAATCCCGGCACCGCCGTGGTGGAGGCCGACGAGTTCGATCGCTCCTTCCTGACCCTGCATCCCGAAGTGTCGGTCATCACCTCTATGGATGCCGACCACCTTGACATCTACCGCGATGTGGAGGACCTGCGGGATGCCTTCCGGCAGTTCGCCGCCCAAACGAAGCGGGCGGTGATCGTAGAGGAGGCGGTGGCGCAGTATGTCGATCACCCCGGGAAGCGCGTCTATGGCACGGACGACCAGTCCGACTACTATGCCTACGACCTTGAGTACGGGCAGGAGTACTCCCGTTTCAGCTTGCACACGCCGTTTAGAGAGCTCCAGGACGTGGTGCTGCCGGCGCACGGGCGCTACAATGTGTTGAATGCCACCGCCGCCATTGCCGCCGTTATGGAGGCGTTTCCGGGCTTTCCTGTTGAGGAGATACGGCGGAAGATGAGCACGTTCGAGGGGGTGAAACGCCGTTTCGACTACATTGTTCGGCGGCCCGATTTCGTCTATATCGATGACTACGCGCACCATCCCAACGAGATGCGTTCGTTCATCACGGCGGTGCGCAGCATCTACCCGGGCAAGACCCTCTGCGGGGTCTTCCAGCCGCACCTCTACACCCGTACCCGCGATTTTGCCGATGAGTTCGCCGCCGCGCTCGACCTGCTCGACCGCGTCATCCTGCTGCCGATTTATCCGGCTCGGGAGAAGCCCATCGAGGGGATTACCTCCGAGTTCCTCTTGTCGAAGGTGACGGTTGCCGACAAACGGGTGTTGCAGAAGGCCGAGTTGGAACCCTATCTGAGAACGAATCGCCCCGACGTGTTGCTCACCATCGGCGCGGGCGACATCGACCGTTTGGTGCCGGTGTTGGGTAAGCTGTAGCCGAGGCGTATAGCACGATAAAAGCAGCTTTGTTTTTTGCAAATAAAAAGAAGGGACGCGATTCTTCGCGCCCCTTCTTTCGATTATGGATGAGGTGACTATTCTTAGTCTTTCTCCTTCACGCAGCGCACGCTGTATCCGAAACCGGAATGCGTTTCGATGCGTTTCACTTCATCGCAGTCGTGCTGCATGTAGTAAACCACGGTGCGAACACCCTCTACAGTGGTCTCAACGGCGAGGAAGTATCCTTCGGACATCAGGCCTTCGAAACGTTGCAGTTGACCGTTCCACCAGCCGGCGGGCAGCCAAGAGAAGCCTGTGGAGTTGTCGCCGCCACCATCGGTCCAGTAAAGCGGCGATTTAAGGGCGTCGCCATGGAGGAAGAGGTCGGAGTATTTCTCGACGGTAGGTAAGTACCAGCCTTTCGGACAAATGCCCTGAATGTGTCCGTGCGGGTTCACCACGCTGTCCTTCAATGCAGCGGTGTCGCAGTAGAGCTTGCCGAAGATGGCCACGTTTTCGTCTGCATTCGGATAGTTGGGGTTCACATACTCGTACACGCACGGGATCGGGTCGTCGCAGTTGCCAGAAATCTCGCACTCATGCGGGTCGCCGTAGCAGTTGGAGATGAGGTTGGTCTGCGTCCAGCAGTCGCAGTCGATACGCACGCCGTGATAGACGTTGCCCTCGCAGTCGATGGCGTCGGGACACTTCGGGAAGACCACGATGACCTTCTGCTGACAGGAGATAGGATAGCCGCACACTTGGTCGGTGGCCGTCCAAGTGATGATGGTTTCACCCTCTTGGTAGAGGTTGTCGGCGGGAATCTCGTTGGAGACGACCATTGGCCAGTCTGCCGGTGCGTTGATAGTCGGTGTGCCGATTTGCTCCGGATAGATCTCCATCACGCAGTCGCCGTAGGCGAGGGTGTCGTACACGTCAGGCGGGCAGATGATGCTGACCTCGGGGGCCTCGACCCAGGTATAGGTCACGGAAACGTTGTCGGCCTTGTTGCCACAGAGGTCGGTGTAGTGCGCCGTCCAGGTGCGGGAGAAGTTGTACGGTTCGCCGGTCACGGCAACCACTCCGCCGTCGGTCACGCTGTCGGCGTTCAGCACGAAGGTACCCTCACAGTTGTCGGTGATGGTGAAGGTCGGGGCCACGATGACCGGGTTGCAGCCCTTGTGGTCGCTGACGGCTTCAGTGTGGATGACGGGCGCGGTGTGGTCCTCAGTCCAGTAGTAGGTGATGCTCATGGGCGTGGCCGGATTGCCGCAGCCATCGGTGTAGCTGGCGGTCCAGGTCTGGGACTTCTCACAACCGGTGCCGATCACACCGCCGTCAACGACGTTGGCGGCATCCAGGGTGAACGTGCCTTCGCAGTTGTCGCTCACGGTAAATACAGGAGCGATGACGGTCGGGTTGCAGCCCCAGTTGTATTTGTCAGCCATAGAGTTGCTCTGGAGGGCGATGACGGGCTTCTCGTTGTCCTCGGTCCAGGTGTAGGTCACCTTGACGGTGTCGGCCTTCAGTCCGCAGGCGTTCACATACGTTGCCGTCCAAACTTTGGTGTGCTGGCAATTGGTGTTGCTTTCGGCAGATTCCAGCTTGACCTTCGCCGTGGCATTGCACTCGTCTGTCACAGTGAAGTTGTCCGTCGTGAGTGTGGGTACGGTCGGGTTGCAACCTAAGTTGTCATCCGTAAGGAGAGTAGAGATCACAGGCTTGGTCGGGGTCTTCACGGTGACCGTCGCGTCGTCGGTAGCCTCGCAGCCGTTGCCGTCAGTGACTTTCACGTTCATCGTGTAGGTTTGTCCGCAGGAGGCGGGCGCGTCAGGAACGGTGGCCGTCGTCGTAGCGGTCAGTTGGTCGGTGGTGACGGGGGTGGGGGAAACGGTCAGTTCGCCGCTCCATTCGTATGTGTAGTTCGGGGCGGTCGCGGAGGCCAGGGTTGCGGTGAGATTCACAGCTCCGTCATTGGGGCAGACGGTCAGGTCGCTAAGGGTCACTGCTGGGCTCGGGTTCACGGTGAGCAGCAGGTAGGATATCGTGTCAACGATGGTGCCGTTGATAGTCTTCTTACCTGGGAACTCATAGTAGCCGTGGCTGTTGGTGGATGATGGCAACGTGTTGCCGCGCCAGGTGTAAGTGGCGAGCTCCTCTTCGCAGATCTCGTCCTCGTGCAGTTCCTCCACAATGAGGATGCGGGTGGTGATGCTGTCGCAGCTGTTGTTGGCGCCGCCCGGGATGGTGTCGGTGAAGGAGAACACGCCGGGCTCAGTGACGTGGAAGGTATGGTTGGCCACAACCTTGTCAAAGTCCTCGCCGGGGATGTGCAGCGTGTCGGCATAGACGGTGTCGCGTGGCACGACATTCGTCTCGATGTGCAGGACCTCGACGCTGTCGCAGCCGTCCACTGTCTTCATCAGGAGGATGAAGTCTGTCTTGCTTTCCTCGCCGCCCACCTTGACCGGGTAAACGGTGACCTTGGTGGCATCCGTGGAGGTTACCGTGGTCGTGGTCGTGGTGACGGAGATGGTCACGTTGGTGTTCCCTTCGTAGGTGAAGGTGGAGTCGCTGCCGAGGAGACAGATGTCCAAAGCGTTGGTGTCGCGGTGAGTCGGGTCGATGGTGAGCTTGAGATACGTGGTGGTGTCCACTTTGGTGCCGTTGATGGTCTTCTCGCCTGGGAACTCGTAATAGCCGTCCGCATTCACGGTCAGGTCGGCGATGGGGATGCCGTTCCATTTGTACGGTCCCACGTTGTCGGTCCAGGTCTGGGTGGTGACGTTGAAGGTGCTGTCGCAGATCTCGTCCTCGTGCGGTTCCTCGACAATGAGGTATCTCACGATGATGCTGTCGCAGCCGTTGGCTGCGCCGCTGTGGATGGTGTCGGTGAAGGTGAACACGCCGGACTCGGTGACGTGGAAGGTGTGGCCGGCGACGATTTTGTCAAAGTCTTTGCCGGTGACGTGCATCGTGTCGGCATAGACGGTGTCGCGTTTCACGACGTCATAGTCCACATGGAAGGTGATGACGGAGTCGCAGCCGTTGGCGGCGGTGGTCTTGAGGATGAAGTCGCCGCTGGCGGCATCCACGGTCACGACCTCAATGGCGGTCGGGTTGGACGAGGTGAGCGTCACGCCCGAGGTGGAGGAGACGTTGATGGTGATGCGGCTGTCCTTGTCGTAGGGCAGGGAGGTCGATTCCTCGTAGAGGCAGATGTCCACGTTGTCGCTGCCCTCCGCGACCGGCTTGACGGTCAGCTTCAGGTAGGAGATGGTGTCCACCTCGGTGCCGTTGATGGTCTTCTTGCCGGGGAAGTGGTAGAAGCCGTTCGCGTCGGTGGTCTCGCCGGAGATGCAGTTGTCCTTTTCGTTGTAGTGCCAGCAGTAGCCGGTCACATTGTCCACCCAGTCTTGTGTGGTGGTATTGTAGGAGGCCTCACAGATGGTGTCGTAGTGCAGCTCCTCCACAATGAGGATGCGGGTGGTGATGCTGTCGCAGCCGTTGCTGGCGCCGCCCGAGATGGTGTCGGTGAAGGAGAACACGCCGGGCTCCGTCACGTGGAAGGTATGGTTGGCCACAACCTTGTCAAAGTCCTCGCCGGGGATGTGCAGCGTGTCGGCATAGACGGTGTCGCGTGGCACGACCTTCGTCTCGATGTGCAGGATCTCGACGCTGTCGCAGCCGTCCACTGTCTTCATCAGGAGGATGAAGTCTGTCTTGCTTTCCTCGCCGCCCACCTTGACCGGGTAAACGGTGACCTTGGTGGCATCCGTGGAGGTTACCGTGGTCGTGGTCGTGGTGACGGAGATGGTCACGTTGGTGTTCCCTTCGTAGGTGAAGGTGGAGTCGCTGCCGAGGAGACAGATGTCCAAAGCGTTGGTGTCGCGGTGAGTCGGGTCGATGGTGAGCTTGAGATACGTGGTGGTGTCCACTTTGGTGCCGTTGATGGTCTTCTCGCCTGGGAACTCGTAATAGCCGTCCGCATTCACGGTCAGGTCGGCGATGGGGATGCCGTTCCATTTGTACGGTCCCACGTTGTCGGTCCAGGTCTGGGTGGTGACGTTGAAGGTGCTGTCGCAGATCTCGTCCTCGTGCGGTTCCTCGACGATGAGGTATCTCACGATGATGCTGTCGCAGCCGTTGGCGGCGCCGTTCGGGATGGTGTCGGTGAAGGTGAACACGCCGGACTCGGTGACGTGGAAGGTGTGGCCGGCGACGATTTTGTCAAAGTCCTCGCCGGTGACGTGCATCGTGTCGGCATAGACGGTGTCGCGTTTCACGACATTACGCTCGATATGCAGTTTGACAATGCTGTCACAACCGTTTACACCTGTGGTTTTGAGTAGGTAATCGCCGTTAGTAGTATTGACAGCAATAGCTCTGATAGCTGAAGAGTTAGACGAAGAGAGATACATATAGCCTGTGGCGTATATGTTGATTGTAATACGCGAATCCTTGCTATAGGGGATGCTAATACTGCCGGATTCCTCGGAGAGGCAGACTCTTTCGGTGTCGGAACTCTCCGATACGGGTTTCAACGTCAGTTTCAGGTAGGATACAGTATCCACTTCAACTCCCTCGTAATCCTTCTTGCCGGGAAATTCAAAGAATCCCAGCTCGTTTTCGGTTAACCCTGCGATGCAGTTGTTCTTGTCATTCCAATCCCAACAGTAGATGGGCTTGTTCTCTTGCCAGATGGTGGAGGTACTGTAGTAACTTTTTTCACAGATGGTATCATAATGCGGCTCTTCCACGAAGAGGACTCGGATGACAATACTGTCACAACCGTTGGCCGAACCATTGGGAATGGTATCGTTGTGGGTCATGACCCCAGGGCCTACCACGTGGAAGTTGTGGCCATACAACGGATAGTCGAACGGGTGATCCACATAGAGTGTGTCGGCGTGGAATACGGATTTTCCCTCCGTGTTCTTGATGTGCAGGAATGTGACGCTGTCGCATCCCGTCACGGCCTTTTCAATAATCATGTAGATACCTTCGGAAGCGTTCGTGGCATCAATCATGACATCGGTGGAGGAGGAGGTGACGGAAACCTCATGGTCGGTGACCGTAATGGTCACGTTAGGGTTGTTCTCCCATGTCGTCACGGAGTTGTCACTAAGGCAGAGCTCCGTCGTGTCGCCTTTCATGTAGTCTTCCAAAATGGTTAAGTCGTAGTAGGCCACCGTGTCAATAGCCCTACCGCTCACCACTTTTGTGCCGTGATGTTCATAGATTCCGGAAACGGTTCCTGGCTTGAAAGTGGTGTCGAATGGTGCGAAGTAGTAGTCCTCGGTCAGCGGACAGAGGGTGTCGGTATAGAGATTCGAACACTCGACCACGGTCAAGATCAGGGTAATGGTGCTGTCGCAGCCGAATTGACTTTGTGTAGTTCGCGTATAAGTTCTTGTATAAGGTTCATAAGAGTTTGTGTAATAATTATACGATTGGGGACAAATGTACAGCCCGGTGAAGAGGGAACTTTTGGTGGAATTATAGGCGTTATAGCAGCCGCTACACCCATCGTTGGTTCTGTAGTTACACATACAGGTGATTTCGTAGAGGGTGTCTGAATTGTAGCTTTCGTGAACGGCTACTGTAGAGGTGGCTGGGAAAGTGTCATGGCCAAACACGACCACAGCATCGTACGTGGTGGTTTCGTCAGGCGTTACCGTCATCGTGTTCGTTTTCTCGCCCATGGCATTGTAGGGGGCCACCCAATAGGCTTCCACCTCGTTGCCGAACTCACGCACTGGGCGAATCTTATATCCTTCATCATGGAACAATCCGCCTTTTTCTCCCAAAGCAATCATGCCTTTGGGATGATTCGAGTAATTCCCCATGTTTATCACGTAAAACTTGTCTCCTGTGCTGTTATTCGGAGTGCTGCTCGCATAGCAATGAGACGTGCTGGTTTGTGTGATGTTAAGTAAAAACGATCCGGTATTTCCCCCGTTTGACGTCACGTCATTTTCCAATAGCGGCATGTAGCGATAGATCATGTTCAGTTGCATGATATCCGGAATGTACCAACCATTGTAAACATCCACAGCATTGGCTGCAGGGGAGTTTCCAGACCTGAATAATTGCAAGGTGTTAGCCTTGCCATGGGGCTGCCAGCTGGTTTGGTTAAATGCATCGGGGGCGGCTTCCGGCACGATGAGCCCTGTTGCACTGCCACCGGATACCGGTAACATCATATAACGTGAAGAAAGGTCGGTAAGTGCAATCGCCCATCCTTGACGCGTGTCTTCCGGGTTTACATAGAAGACAATTCCCTTAGAATTATCAGGAAAAACAATCAAATCTCCCAATTTATATTGAGCCATCAACCCGTTAGATGTCAAAATGAGGAGAATGCCAACGATTAAGAATTGTATTTTTTTCATAATGCTAATTTTCATATACTTTGAACTCACAGATTTAAAAACGTATGATGGCTCGATTCTGGTACGAACATGTCCCGCCCGTGTTAATTTCTCCTGCTTTTGAAATATGATATGAGCAGTCATAATTGGTCGTGGCGTTTCTGTAATGTCCGGTTGATCCCCAATAGTTCGTATTGCTAATGGTTTCTAAACCTAACTTGCTCAGAGATTGATTCACGTATAATTGATTGGCGTACAAAAGGGAAATTTCTCCGATAGCAGGCATGTACCATCCTAAGTGGGTGGGACCTTGGGTCCCGGTACGGTGGTCCCAATAATAGCACTTATAGGCAGAAGGAGCGTATGTGGCAAAATCACCCAAAGTTTCGGCATACTCTTTAATGCTGAGCGTGTTTTGGTAGCCACAAGTGTCTCGTCTTGCTTCAGTGATGTCCTTCGCGTTTGTATAAGATCTAACTTGATAATTAACATAAGAATTGTTTAACGGTGCCGCCCAAAGACCAGCTCCCGCATTTTTCAGAGCCGCGGCTCTTCCATGGCTGCCGGTGTTGTCCACGTAGAAGACGATGCCCATGGCCGTCTTGTCGCTGGCGAGATAGTCGTCCACATCCAGAATGCTGCCGTCGGTGCAGAGCACGTCTCCAACCTTGATGGCTGCGGGGATAAGGTCGTCGCTGAAGGAGGTCATGTCCGGGGCGGAGGCGAGAATGCCTACCGTACCGTTTTCACCAATACAGACGTCATCGCCAATGGTATCCACTTGGATAATGATGAGATCCAGAACGTCCAGACTGTCACACCCATTCGACATGGACGTGCGCTTCACATACCGGCCAGTCGTCGTGAGGGTTGTGTCTTTCAGTGGCCAGTAGTAGCTGCCGATTTGGTTGGTAATCACCACGGTGGTGTCATGCATCACCGGAGGATTCACCGTGAGCATAAAGGTTACGATGGAGTCGCATCCGTGGACGTCTGCTTCTTTAATAGTATCCGAATATATATATAGGCCAGCCTTTCGAATATTCTGGTTCAATGTGTCCAATGTCGGAACAATGTTTGGTACAACGCCATAGATGTCGTCGTAGGTGTTGGTTTGGCTTTGGCATACTTCATCTCGGAGCACAGTCTCACTCTTATTCCACACATCAGCGATGGACATGCCGGGCGAGTGTTCCACGATGGCGCTCCATCCTGCTGCACTCTTCATGCCGGGAATGAAGTATAGGGTCAGCGCATTACCATGGGAGGATATCACCCCGGGAAGGTCGCTGCCTGCCGTAAGATCATAGAGCAGAGAATCAGCACTCAGTGTGGTTCCGGTAATGACGAAAAGGTGGGCTGTCTCGGAGAGATTCAACTCCTCAAAATGAATCGTCACAGGCTTGCCATCCTCCGTGGTGTAAGTGTGCCGAACAGATGTGCCTGTGGAGTAGTTGCCATCAGGTCCGCCGTCATCATACAGCCTGTAGATTTTGCCGCAGGGGATTTCGGTGTTGCCCGTTGTCATGTTCACGTTGTTGTTGGGAAGTCCATAAACTGTCGGGCAAACCCCGTCTTTTTGGATGGCTACAAAGACTTCCGCATGATGCGTGAGCGCGAGAGTGTCGTAGAAGGAGGTGTCGGGACCGGTGGCGGTCATAGTCTCCTCCTTCAGCAGGTGGGTGAGCTCGTAGTCGCTGTACCAGCGGATGGTGTAGGGTTTCTCCATCGTGGACCGGGCCGCGAAGTGGGCGTCGCTTCCGTAGCATACCGTGTCAAGGGATCCCATTATTGTACAGGCATCCGCTATCTCCTTTTTCGTACGGATATATATTGTGTCGTGTGCATCGGCCAAATTGTATTCACAGTTGCCGTCGTCCTGACTGAAGGGATAGATTTTGGCATCGGTGAGGGTGATGTATTCCTCGGAGATGGAGACGCCGGATCCTGCGGTGTAGGTTCTATATTCAATTCCGTTGCCGTTTTCAAAGGCGATGGTGAATTCCACGTCGTCTCCAGTGGCGCTTGTCGGGGTGAAATGGAGTTCTACGGGCTCACCCGGGCAAACCGTGTCAGTTTGTGACAGTGTGATGCTGGGAGATGGCTTCACCGTCAGCTTCACGCTATCGACGATGCTGTCCTGGCAGCCGCTGTTGCGGATGATGACCTTGTACCAACCGTCATCCGCCCCTCTGGGAATGAAGATGGAGGGGGAGGAGACACTGTCGATCAGTTCTCCGTTAGGGTTGTACCATTGGTATTTAAGGATGGAGGCAATTTCGAGGGCGTGTGCGGAGATGGTGGAGCCCTCACAGGTCTCCATTACCTGCAGGCCGCCGTCGAACCATATTTTCTGCAGGTCGGCTATAGTGCGGGGATAAAAGTTCACGTGGAAGTAGGCGCCGCAAGCGTCTTCAATGGAGCAAGACATCTCATGGCGGGAATTCATGGCCTTGTCGGAGAAGATGGCGGGTTGTGTGGTGTCGGAAAGTGTGATGACCTCGATTGTGTCACCCTGCTTGTCAATGTCGTTGAAGAGTGTGTAGGTGTAGGGTGGGGTGCCGTTGGTGCCTTTCACGTAGGCCGTGCCTTGCGTGCTCGTGGAGTCGCACAGGAAAGCGTAGGCATAGACGAACTCCACCGTCGGGCCACCATAGTGGATGGTGTCGTAGTAGTCGGGCAGGTCACAGACAAAGAGCGATGTGCTCGGCGCCACCTTCACCACGAAGTCGCCCGGCATGGAGATGCGAATGGGCTCGTTCACTTGGTGCAGTGTCCCGTCATAGCCACCCGTTGGACCTTCGATGATCTGGAAATAGGTGGACAGTTCGGTCGTCTCCACCGGGAGCGGCAGACCGTCCGTCATCGAAGTGTTGCGGCTTTCACGGGCAAACTTGCCTTGCGTGTAGGTGATGTACATGTCCGTGCACTGCTGATGGGAGGTGAATTGGGGTTCCTCGATCATTTTTGTGCTGTAAACATCCGGGAAAGCAATCGTGTCTTTCAGAATGAACTCGTGGCAAGGGGTGATAACCCTGAAATGGTAGGGACCGGAAGGCAGACAGTAGTCGCGAAGTTCCATCGAGAGTCCGTCGTTACCGCCCTTGATGGTGGCCACATTCTCGAAGTTTGAACGATGGATGGTCCAACTCTGAGTGGCGGAGCTATAGACGGCCTCGAAGTTATATCGGTTGTCGTAGGGGCTCCGTTCTAACTTGATGATAGTGCCATCGGGGTCGACTTCCGAGTGGAAGTGCTCTTTTACTCCTATGGATCCTTGCGTGGCGCAACAGTGGTCGCCTGGTGTGTGGTACATCTCCCAGTCCACAATTTCGGGACCGTGGTCGTAGCAGTACGGCAGCGAATCGAAACGGGTGTAAATCACGCAGCCGTTCGCATCGACTAAGGTTCTCCTGATGGGCAGGTTCAGCGGGTTGCTCATCGTGTAGGAGCTGAAGTCCCCGTAAATGGCCTCCACCTCCGTGTCATACAATCGGGATTCGGAGCTTATGTTGGAAACCACCTGGGTTTTGATTACTTCTTCGCGCTCTGTGTCGTAATAGACCCAAGTCAACGGGTGTGTGTAGTGATGACGATAATAGGGGTCGTCCTCGTTTTTGGTGATGTCATAAGGGTCGTTGTATTTGTAGCGGATTTCGTGGTACCAGCGATGCCAATAGTAAAGGTCGTCGCAGGTGTAGGGGGGCTCTTCCAAGGAGTCGCGGATGTCGGATGAGTCGCGCACAAAGTAATTGTCGTTGGGTTTGTAGAGGTGGAAAGTCTTGGAGATTACCGCGTCGTTACAATATTTGCGGTGGTATTCCAGTTTGATGTCCTTTCCCCAGATATCGCAGTAATTGTCTGCGAAAGCCAATGTGTCGGTCAGCTGGGCGCGGTGTCCGTTGAGCACAGGAGGGAATGGTTTCCAGTCTGAGGAGGGGACGCCGTCGTAAGTGAACCGGTATTCGACATAGTCGGGTAGCAATTTGTTGTAGTAGGCGTAGTCCTTGTCGAGCACGGCGTTGATTTTCACCACATTGCTGTCGTGCATGTTGCCGGAGGAGGCATATACTTCCACGTAGTCCAGCAGTGGGTAGTCCACAACCTCGACCTTTTGGCCGGTACGCGGCAGACCGTAGTCGCAGCCATCCACAAGGTAGAAGTCCCAGTCGCCGGGGGGAAGGCTGTCAAAGGTGTAGTAGTCCTTGTAGTTGTAAAGCGTCAAGTCGGTGCCTGTGTATTGGGGCGAGTCGAATGTGTCAACGCGTAGGGTGTCCCCCGTGTCGTGGTTCACAACGAACACCGTGTATGGGAATCTGCCGTCTTCAATCTTGAGCTGGACGCGGCCGGTGTTGACGCAGTTCAGACTCGGTCGGCGGCCAAATCCGTCCTCGGTGTTGGCCGTCACATAGAGCGAGGAGGCTGACGGCTTGACGTAGGTGGTCGGGATGGTGAGCACCGTTTGGGTATCTTTCTTCACAAATGTGGAACCGTCCCAGCAGAGCGCCTCCACGCCGATGGTGTAGGTGCCGTAGTCAACGGTTAGTGTGTCCCAACCGTTCGGGTAAACCATGTTGCCGCTCGCATTAACCAGATATCGGCCGGAGTAATGCTTGGCGGTGTCGCCTTGCTCGATGTAGTAGGCGCGCACTTCAGTGAAACTACCTGCCGATGTGATTACCTCGCCGGAAGAGTTGGTCATCGCGTAAGCAACCTTGCCGTTGTTGTAGCAGGTGGCTGGGATTACCTCGAATTTCACGCTGAAGGGGCAGTCCTGTGCTTTTGCCACGTTCAGCATGATCATCAAGGCTCCGAAAAGCATAAAGATTTTCTTCATATTCGTTCGTTTTTTATATTTTTTTACTTTATTACCATCATCAATGTTTTGTGTCGCAAAGTACCTAGGCGAATCGGCTGTTGCAAAAATAATATGCTATTTATCAGTGCGATAAAAGCCAAGGAACATTACTACACCTAAAGTTGCAAAAATAATAATACCTAAAGAAGGCGGAAATGCGTTTTGTGGCAAAATAAACAACTTCTTGTTGTTATAAAAGCAACAAATCAGCCGTTTTTGTATTGTTTTTTGTATTCGTCGGACAAATCTTGGAAGAAATTGTGGTCAAGAATGCGGGAATATCGTTCCAAGACAGAGAGGTCGATGCTTTCGCGGTCAAGGATGCGATACATGTTGGTGCGCTCGCTGTTGGCCATCATAGCGAATTGCCTGACGGAAATCCGCTTCTCGTCCAACACTTCCTTGATAAGACGTCCTATATGCATACTGTCACCTCTTTTTATACCAATTATAATAGGTGTGCAAAAGTAGGATTTTTTCGGGTTTTGGAATCACTACACTGTTGTAATAATAACAACAGATTATAGTTCAAAAAGTATCGTCTGTAACGGACCGAGACGGCCACACGAAGGAGGGTGCTCAGGCGGAGAAAGAAGCCTTCGGACACCGACTTCGATGCGTAAATTATGTATCTTTGCGCCCTGAAAGCGGTCGGCTTTCGGGTGGTCACGGCTCTCTGTAGATAGGTCGGTATAAGCTGTTGTTCGCGTATGAATTCTCGAGCGGGAGAGGTGACAAACTCGAAAAGATTCGCATAAATATGGACTGTTATGGCAGAAACGAAAAACAAATTTGTCGTTGCAATTGATTCCTTCAAAGGGTGCCTGACCTCGCGGGAGGCGAACCAAGCGGCTGCGGAAGGTATCGTAAGAGTTTACCCGGCCGCGGAGGTTGTGCAGATACCCGTCAGCGATGGGGGAGAGGGCTTCATCGACGCCTTCCGTTCGGCTATCGGCGGCGACATCCAGAAGCTGACGGTGAACGACCCGCTGATGCGGCCTGTCGCGGCCCGCTACCTGCTGAAGGACAGCACGGCGGTGATCGAAATCGCACAGGCGAGCGGCCTGCCTCTGCTCTCGAAGGAGGAGCGCGACCCGTTGGTGGCTACCAGCTACGGGACGGGCGAACTGGTAGCGGATGCCGTGCGCAAGGGGGCGGAGCGTGTCATCGTGGGGCTCGGCGGCAGTGCCACCAGCGACGCGGGTGTCGGGATGCTCCGGGCACTCGTTGACGCTTTCGCGGAAAACGGCACGTGGGATGAAATCGCGGAGTTGCAAGGCGTCCGTTTTGTGATAGCCTCCGATGTGCGGAATCCGCTCTGCGGCGAGAACGGGGCGGCCTGCGTTTTCGGTCCGCAGAAGGGCGCGGATCCGGAAGCGGTACGGGTCTTGGATGCGCGGGCGAGGAGGTTTGCCGAGGTCTCGGCCAAGCATTTCGGCTACGACCGCTCGGAGATGGAAGGTGCAGGCGCCGCCGGCGGACTGGGCTACGCCTTCCTGCAGTATCTGAACGCCGACTGCCGGCCGGGCATTCAGCTGCTGCTCGAGGCCGTCCGTTTCGGCGAGCTCGTCAAGGGTGCGGACCTGGTCTTCACCGGGGAGGGTTCCGCCGACCGGCAGACACTCATGGGCAAGCTCCCCTCGGGTGTGCTGGAACAGTCCGGCGGCGTGCCCGTATGCCTGGTGGCCGGGCGCATCAAAGACCGCGAGCAGCTGCTCCAGGCTGGGTTCGCCTGTGTGGAGTGCATCAACCCTCCCGGCATCGCGCTGGAAGAAGCCCTGCGCAAGGAGGTGGCAATGCGGAACATCCGCGAAACCGTAGGACGTGTTTTACGCAACGGTGCAGAAAACTGATATTTGAACTTGCTGTTTTTGCCATCAGAATTATTATGTAAAGTGTTATGAAAACCGAAGTACAACCCCAGAAAACCAAACGGGCGTATGCCTTCGAGATGTGGATGAAGTCGCCAATGCCTATGGTGACGCTCACCAAAACCTTTGACGTGAGCCGTATCTATAAGATTTCAAAGCGAAAAAAACTGAAATTCAACATGTTGCTTTGCTGGTGCATCGGCAAAGCGGCCTGCGGGATGGAAGAATTCTACCTGTTGCCCGAACAGGGTAAGCTGTATCGCTACGACCGTCTGGCTCTTAACGTCATTGTGGACAACAAAGACGGCGGCATCAACTCGTGCGACATCCCCTTCTCCGACGACCTGCAGCAGTTCAACCGCGACTACTTGGAGTTGACCTCCAGAGCCGCGTCGGAATGCAGGAGCAGTTTCCTTGAAGATTACATCATTGTCGGGACCTCGGCGATGATACAAACGGAGCTCGACTGTTTCGTCAACCAGTACACCGAAAAGTTCCTTAACCCGCTGGTGATGTGGGGCAAGTACCGCAAAAGTTGGTTCAAGACGCTGCTGCCCGTCTCGTTCCAGTTCCACCACGTGCAGATGGACGGCGGCGACGCGGCCCGGTTCCTCGAGGCACTGCAGAAAACCATCGGAACATTATGAGTTGTATCGGAGTTGTATCGGAGTTTGATCGGAGTTTGATCGGAGTTTGATCGGAGTTGTATCGGAGTTGTATCGGAGTTGTATCGGAGTTACATCGGAGTTACATCGGAGTTACATCGGAGTTACATCGGAGTTAGACCGGAGTTAGACCGGAGTTGAGGCTTTGAAAGTTTTTCGTCAGAGGTGTAGAAATTTGTATTATTTTTGCACCCCAAAACACCTTATTATGACAGATTATAACAACCTTACCGGTCTCCGCCACAGCGAACAGCTCGTGGTGGAGCACAAAGACACCGCCGCGGTCTATGGCTCCGGCGCGTTGGAGGTGTTCGCCACCCCCGCGATGATCGCCCTGATGGAGAAAACCTGCCTGATGGCCGTGTGCGACAAAATCGGCGAGGGAAACACCACCGTCGGCATCGCCGTCAACATCAAGCACTTGAAAGCCAGTCCCGTGGGCGCGACTATCCGCTGCGAAGCCGAACTCACCGAGGTGGACCGCCGCCGCCTGGTCTTCTCCGTGAAGTGTTTCGAAGGCGAAACACTCGTTGGCGAAGGCATCCACGAACGGTTTGTGGTGGAGAGCGCAAAGTTTATGTCGAAGCTGTAGTCTTGACACGAATGGTCAGTATGAAAACAATATTTCTTAGAGGGTTACGGATAATAACGGTGGCCATTACGACACTGCTGCTGGGACGGATGACCGGCTATGCACAAAGCCACGAGAAAGCATTCCTGAAACGTTATGATCTCTCCACCACGGTTATCAACCCCGACACGGCGCCTACCGATGAAATCTATTCCTGGTGGACTGAAACTGCGAAAAAAGAATGGATCAATCACGACAATGAACCTAAGGATGACCGTTGGTTACACCGTCCGGAGCCGTTAGGCTTCAGGGGCGACAACTTCCAACGTTTCTATATCCACTTCGACACGGTGTATAAAGTCTCGCCAACGGTCTATCAGATGAAAGCGCGCTCTCGCTGCAAGGATGAAATCTGCCATATCCACGGCCGCATCCTCATCGACTCGGTGACCTTTGACGAATGTGATGTCGGGGATGATTTTATCAAAAACCTGACGGAATGCGGGACGGTCTATGCCCATTATGAGATGGAGGCCTCCGTAGGATCAATACCTGTTGCGCGGCTTTTCGGTCGCTCAAGTTATGGCTATTTGGTGCATAATGACAGTGTTTATTACGATGCTATGATGATTGTTGCAGACGGATATAGCAACAACCAATATGCCGGCAAATGGGTTGATCTTGTCACAAACGACACGCTCACCTGCAACTGGGGCGACTTTCGGATTCCCGAATCCAAAAGGCTGGATGGCGGGTGCGGGGTGTTTATCCCGGGCGAGGAATATTATGATCTCGGCTGGAAACCCTACCTTGATGGGGAGAATCACGCTTGGGTAGGTGATCCTCTGTGGATGTATTACGACTTCTTGTACTCCATTGATGAGGATTGGTGGAAATATGAAGCGGAACCCAATGGCAAAACGCCGAAGGTTGAAGGGCACTACGACTATGCACACGCCTTCAACTATGACCTCAACGGCGCGCACCTCGACGTGCACGAGACCGGCACGATGGAATTCCACCCTGACGGCACCGCCCTCGACTCCGCCCAGCAAGTCTATATCGCCACCCTGCAGAATGGCAAGAAGGTGACGTATATGTTCAACTATGTCAGCCCCAGCAAGTGGCGTTTGGAAGGGGAGGATTTCTACTTTGCTGGCATCAAGGAGAGCTTCCGAATGGAGTTAGTAGAGGCCGACAAAGAGAAAGAGGACGAACTGACGCAGGAAATCATCAAGGTTGTCAGCGGCAGCATCGATTATGAGTACAAATTCCATCTCGACACGCTGACGGAGAAGAAACTGCAGTGGAGCTTCACCTACCGCGACGGCCACCGCGACACGTGGGAGTTCTACCGAATCAAGGAATAATTTTTCCACCAGCGGTGCCAGTACGCTCACCTACGGGGTTTGCTTCCGGCGCTTCAGTCGTTAGACCGCATTAGTAGGATTAGCGATCTTATCCAAAAGAGTAGAATCACAAACAATGAAGAAGAAAATTTACAAGGCGAATATCCTCTATACGAAGGAGAAAAACTGTTTTGAGGTGTTGGAGAACGGCTATGTCGCCGTGGATGCCGACGGGCGCGTGATTGGCGTGTCAACGGATTTGTCCACATTCGGAGCCGACGCTTCCGCGCATCGCAACGCTGAATCCGACACGGAGCTCGTTGATTTCGGTGACCGTCTCCTGATTCCCGCCATGAACGACCTGCACGTGCATGCTCCGCAGTACCGGAATCAGGGAATCGCCATGGATTTGGAACTATTGCCGTGGCTCCAGAAATACACCTTTCCCGAGGAGATGAGATACGCCGACACCGGATACGCCGAGCGGATGTACCGTCGTTTTGTGCGCGACCTGTGGCGCTTCGGCACCATGCGTGCTTGCGTCTTCGCCACAACGCATACCGAGAGCACCCGTCTGCTGATGCATCTTTTCCAAGAGGCTGGCTTGGGGGCGCTGGTGGGCAAGGTGGCGATGAACCGTAACTGCCCCGAAGGTCTTTCGGAGTCGGTGGAGGAGATGGTGCGAGGTTATGAAGAGCTGATTGCGGAATTCAACCAGCCGGAAGCGTTGGTCCGCCCGATCGTGACCCCCCGCTTTGTGCCGTCGTGTACACCGGAAATGCTCCGCGCCTGTGGCGAGCTGGCCGCCAAACACCAGCTGCCCGTGCAGTCGCACCTTTCCGAGAACAAGGACGAATTGGCTTTGGTGCAGACCCTCGAAAGCATCTGGTACGGTGCGGCGTACAACCGTTACGGACTCTTCGGGCAGACGCCCACGGTGATGGCCCATTGCGTATATACTGAGGGCAAAGAGATGCGTCTGATCAAGCGCAACGGCGTGATGGTGGCGCATTGTCCCACCTCGAATCTCAACGTGGCGTCGGGTATGGCACCCATCCGGAGGTTCCTGGACGAGGGATTGCGTGTGGGACTCGGCAGCGACATCAGCGGCGGCCACGACCTCAACATCTTCCGGGTGATGGTCTATGCCATTCAGGTGAGCAAGATGCACTTCCAGAAGAATCATGCGCGACCGTTCCTCACTCTGTCGGAGGCGTTCTGGATGGCCACGAAATCGGCGGGCAGTTTCTTCGGTAGGGTAGGGAGCTTCGAGCCGGGCTTCGAGTTCGACGCGCTCGTCATCGACGACAGCGACCTCAACCACGACCAATATTCCCTGCCAGAGCGTCTGGAACGGTATGTCTATCTCGGCGATGACCGCCAGATTGTGCACCGTTTCTGCCGTGGAAAGGAGGTGTTGAAGCCTGTGGTTACATTTTCTTCACCTTTTTGTGTATAATCTGTTCCGCGTATACTTATTTTGTTTATTTTTGCGGCGGAAAATAATATTTGCAGGTGGTAATTTTAATGGTATGTGCAGGAAGTTCTACACCGCGTTTTTTCTGACACTGTGCCTCGCATTGTTTTGGCACGGCGAGACTTCTGCGCAGTCTTTCCCGTACCATCTTTCCGTGGAGAGCGTCCCCGGACAATGTTACGACGATGCCCGCCTCATCTTCACCTTGACAGACGACAACGGTAACGTGGTGCAGATCGACCCGCAGACCCACAATGCGGTGAGCATTGCGCAATATCCCTTGTATAATGTCCAGTATCACTACCAGAATGTCTCCACAGGTGGTGTGCAATATGATTACGACAACGACATTATGCTGATGGCGGGCACCTACTGCGTGGGGGTCACCGCGAATGTTCCCGCCCAGGATGGTTATGCGCAGGTGGACACCACGATATGCAATGTGCAGCTCACGACATCCTACCAACACATGGAAGCCTCTGTGTTGTCCAATATGGCACTTGGCAATGAAGGAGGACACGAGCGGTATGGTTACCGTCCGTCTTTTCATTGTGCTGATATGGGCCGTATCCAGTTGCAGATTACCAAAGGCACATTCCCGTATGAGGTGACCATCCTGAATGAACAACAAGATACGGTCAGACATGTTTTGTTCTATAGCCGTGTCAACAGTGGTGATTACTATGGTTATGCAGATTATCGAGACTATTATACCTTTGACACTTTGCCGATAGGAAATTATTCAATCAAGGTTTCTGATTCGTGTGGATATCAGTTGCCGCTATCGTTCACCATCCCCGATGCTGAACCGGGCGGGTACGGATCTCTTGTTGATGTGGCGTTCACGTCTTGTCCGAATGAAACTGTGATTCCTTTCAAATTAGAGATTATGCTCCCGCCGCAAAATAACTCTTTGACATGGTATAATTACGCGCATGAGTATTTTGACAGTATGCTTCATTATCGTTTTCTGAATCCGGGAGGTAACACTACAGAATGGAGAACACTGAATGTCTCTTCGTTTTATGGATCTTGGAACGGCATATATGACACGCTCCCTACTTACTGTTCTATTTTCAATGATACAGTCAAGTTACAAATCCGCGACGGGTGCCGGGATACGGTGATGACGTTTCCATATTTTTTCGTTCCGTCCTTCAATTTTTTTGACTCATCAAAGGTGGTTCAATGCTATGAATCAGCGATTCCAGACACCTGCGCAGTCCACCTTCAGTCAGGAGATTCCACGCAATCGTATACTATGATTGGGGAATATAATTGGAGGCAGACTGGTTATACATTGCCTTGTTGGGGGGAAAATGACCCCCGAACGGTTCCATTCCGTTATTACAGGTGCCCCCTTTCGTATGATGTGTGGTCTTCTCTTGATTCCACCCTGTTGGGACATAACGAGTCGGATGAGTTTTCAGGGTTGGGCTCTTGGGTGACTTTTAATGCCGACACCTCCGTCTCCATGCATATATCGGTGACGGATGCCCAAGGTTGCCAGTTGTCATCAGTGGACACAGTGTTTGTCTATCATCCTGAGCCAATAAGCGATTTGTTTTATTGGTTTGAATGTCATTGCGACAAAGATGATGATGGGAAAGACCACTGCTGTAATGCCCGTTATCTCTGGATTCAAGAGCATGGAGTGGCGGCTGATACTTTTCGACGAAATATGACGCTGCGATTGATGGACAGCCCGCTGTACGACCAGTTCAATTTCACAGCTGTACGCCAGGACGGTGTGTGGACTGTCACCCCGGATGACCCGGACAATCATTCTACATACGTGGAGTTTTCATACGAGGATGGGTGGCGGGCCACGATTCGCGATTCCGTGTGTCTTCCCCCAGGCCGCTATACATTTGAGGTTTCTACTGACTGCGGTGTGGATACAGTCGCTTATGAATGGTCTGGTTATTACTGGGATTCTATTGGTTTTACTTCCCCACCTCAATATGAAATGCAGCGGGTTTGCGACCAAATCATAGTCACGCAAATCTCTACGGGTCTCGAGAACTACATCTATTATGTTGATCCAGCCATCAGTAATGATGTCCCCATTCAGGAGAATTGTTCGAAAACCCTTTCGTATAGCATCTTTTTTGGGGGATATGCCATTGAAAATCATAACGGAAACGTCTTTTTCTTTTCGACCCCTGGGACATATTGCATTTGCACCCGTGCCAATAATAATTTATTGTATTACGACATCCACAATTGGTGCAGCACGACCTCTACTCCTTATCGCTATTACTATGACACTGTCACCATCGCCTTTCCCTATCTTGATTTTGAAATGGCCTCCGCCTTGTTGTGCGACGCCTCTTCCACAACAGGGATTGTGTCGGCCAAGGCGGTCAACGGAAACACTCCCTACACCTATACGCTGTATGACCAGCCGGGCACCGCAGGCAATGTCATCGCCTCCAATTCCACAGGCTATTTCGACAATGTTCCTATGACAGTGGGCCAGCAGTTCTCCGTTCAGGTGACGGACTCGTGCTTGACCAGCTTTTCGGTTAACGTTACGGCGGTGATGCTCACTCAGGGGAGTTTGCTGTGGGAACCCGATGCCACTGCGGGTGAGCCGCACCTTGTGGGCGATACCGCGCATCTCATTGCATTGACCTCCCCTCCGCCCGCAAGCTACCAGTGGACGGGTCCGAACGGGTTCATGAGTACTTCGCAGGAGGTTGATATTGTGCTGCCCGACAGCAGCTGCAACGGCTGGTATTATCTGCAAATCCTCAACAGTTTCTGTGGTTCGGTCATCGCTGACAGCGTTTATATCAATGTGGTGTCGCCTCCGCAGGTGATTGTCCTCTACGACACGGTCTGCCAGTGGGCGGGCTACGAGGACAACGGATTCTCACTCTCGGTGGCGGAAACCTCCGTGCCGGGCGACCATGTCTTCACCATTCTGCAGCAGTCCGGCTACTACGCGGATACCCTCGTCCTGCATCTCACCGTTAACCCCTCGGTGACGGAGGTTGTCGAAGTCACTGCTTTGGGAAGCTACACCTGGCATGGGGCCACCTACACCTCAAGCGGATCTTACTCCCGGTCCGCTGATGGCTGCAGTCGGGAGATATTGCTGCTGACGATAACGGACACGCTGGGGGTCACTGTTGTCACCGACGACGACTCGCTGTGCCGCGGTGAGAGTACCACCCTCCACGCACAGGCCTCCAATGCCTACGTGCTGCCGCCCGTCGCGGTGGGCGATATCCTCTGCACCGACGGCGACATAGTGAAACCCTCGTCATGGCCGGTGGCGGGCAAGATGGCCCAGGGGGTCGTCTTCTATGTCGATACCTCCGGAGCGCACGGTTGGGCGGTGCATCTGAATGACCAGAGTGAACAGGTGAAGTGGAGCAGCATCCTTGTGGATGTTCCAGGAGTGAGCAATTACCTCCACTTTCACGCTGATGACCTCTTTCCCGATTATGCGGGATACGCCAATACCCAAGCTCTCTGGGTTGCTGGCGACTCGCTTACCTATCCTGCTGCACATACCGTGGATTTTCCCCATGGCTGGTATTTGCCAGATGTGGGACAGTTGGACGTACTCTTTTCTGAAATGACAGTGCTGAATCCTTCCCTGCAGATTGTGGGCGGTACCCCATTCCCAACGGATGAAGTTTGGTTTTACTGGAGCTCTACGGAGTCGGCCGCTAACAATCCGAATTTTGCTTGGTTTGTCTGCAGCAATGGTTTGGTAGACTACTGGGCTAAGTCATCATCCTACTACAATTATCACGGGCTTCATTATGAGGATATGGTCGAGGGCCATCTCCGCGTAAGGAGTATCAGAGACTTTTAAGACAAGAAAAACGATATGAAAAGACTGTGCATCATAATCATGCTGATGGCAAGCTGTTGGGAGCTCCTGACGGCACAGGTCTTTCGTGTCGGCGACCTTTACACCGCCCCGGACGGTAGCAAAGGAATCGTGTACTATGTCTTGCCAGACGGTACTGGCGCTTGGGCGGTGGCGCTGAACGATGCTTCCAGTAACTGTGCGTGGGGCAACCTTGTCGATGTTCCGGAACTGGCTAATCAGAATCCCGCGAACCAGCAGATGTTGCTGTACGACACGTCAGGGTATGCCAACACCCAAATTCTCCGCAACTTCCAGAATAACAATACTTACGCTGCTGGCGTGGTCAATTTCAACCACGGATGGTGTCTGCCGTCCCCCGGGCAACTCCGTATGTTACATGCGCGGATGCCGCTTATTGCCGGCGCCGTCATCGCCGCGGGCGGCTCTTATATGGCCAACGACTGGTATTGGACCAGCGCCGAGCAGAACAGTGCGATGGCGTGGCAGGTCGATTTCGGCCATTACGTGTATCACGGCCGTTTCCACGCAGCCGACAAATCCAGTCAATGCCACGTGCGCGCCGTCTGCCGGATTACCTACGACCCCACCTACGTGTGGAGTACCGGCGATACCGGACCCTCCATCACGGTTTCGCCGGAGCAGACCACCGCATATACCGTTACCGTCACGACTCCTATCGGATGCAGCGATTCTGCGGCTCAGACGATTACGGTGCTGCACTACGACACTACGCATCTCTACGAAACGGCGTGCGACAGCTACGTCTGGTCCGGTGACAGCCTTGTTCAGTCGGGCACATATTCCCATACGCTTACTTCCACCACGGGTTGCGACTCCGTGGTGACGCTGCATCTGACGGTCAATCATTCGACAGCCCAAACCCTTTACATCTCTATTGTGGAGAACGACCTTCCCTATTCCTTCCTCGACACCATCTTCCAAGAAGCGGGCACCTACGTGCTGACTATGGAGAATGAAGCCGGCTGCGACAGTACCCTTACGGTCGTGCTGAACGTCTTTGAGAACGTGAGCAATGAGGTGGACAGCCTTCTCTGTGAAGGAGAATTGCCGATTGTCTGGAACGGGGTGGAATTCACGGAGGCGGGCAGCCAGCCGGCATTTCTGACCGCCGCTAGCGGCGCGGACAGCGTGGTGCTGATGACGGTGTCCTTGATTCCGACAACCTACGGCACGTTCGACACGGCTGTTGTGGAGAATGCCCTTCCGATACACTACCACAACCTGGTCTGCGATACGGCGGGGACTTATACGGATACACTGGTCAACGCAGCCGGTTGTGACAGCATCCTGACGCTGAACCTGACGGTCTGGCCCAACGTGACGTCGGTGGCCTATGACACGGTCTGCGAGAGTGAGTTGCCGTTCACCTGGAACGACAGCGTCTTCACGGCCGCGGGGACGAAGATGACCACCATCCTCGCCCATACCGGCGCGGACAGCACCGTCACCATGATGTTGACGGTGAATCCGACCACTTACGGTACCTTCGACACGGCTGTGGTGGAGAATGCGCTCCCGTTCCAACTGCATCACCTGACCTGCGACTCGGCTGGCGTCTATACCGATACATTGGTCAACGCGGCCGGCTGCGACAGCATCCTGACTCTCAACCTGACAGTCTATCCCAACGTGACTTCCGAGATCGATACCGCCGTCTGCGAGGGCGATTTCCCGATTGTGTGGAACGACAGCCTGTTCACGTTACCCTGTACGATGATGACGACCATCCTCGCCCATACGGGTGCAGACAGCACCATCATCATGTCAGTGTCTTTGATTCCGACGACGTATGGCACGGCAACTTTGGCCGTGGTGGAGAATATGCTGCCGTTCACCTACAACGACAGCACCTACGCCGGAGCGGGCACATACGTCCAGAACCTGACGAACGTGTTCGGCTGTGACAGTATCCTTACGGTCGTTATTGAAGTTTACGAGAATGTGAGCAGCCTGGCGGACAGCACGGTCTGCGAAAGTGAGCTGCCGATACTCTGGAACGGGATGGAGTTCACGCAGGCGGGCACTCAGTCGGCGCTGCTGGCTGCCAGCACTGGGGCTGACAGTGTGGTGGTGATGACATTGACGGTGATCCCGACGACATACGGCGCCTTTGACACCGCCATAGTGGAGAATGCGCTGCCGCTGCAATTCCACAATTTGGTCTGCAACGCTGCGGGTGTTTATACGGATACGCTGGTCAACGCGGCAGGTTGCGACAGCGTCCTGACGCTGAACCTGACGGTCTGGCCCAACGTGGCCTCCACACTGGATTCCACCGTCTGCGAGGGCGAATTGCCGATCACGTGGAACGACAGTGTCTTTACGACTGCGGGGACGAAGACGACCACCATCCTTGCCCATACCGGCGCGGATAGCACTATCACGATGACGCTGGCGGTAATCCCGACCACTTACGGCACTCTGGACACTGCAGCCGTTCAGAATGCCCTGCCAGTCCACATTAACGACAGTATTTACTCATCAGGAGGGACCTATACCCAATTCCTTTCGAACTCGACCGATTGCGACAGCATCCTGACGGTCAACCTGACGGTCTGGCCCAACGTGACTTCTGAAATCGACTCCACCGTCTGCGAAGATGATTTCCCGTTTACGTGGAACGACAGCGTGTTCGCGGAAGCCGGGACGAAGACGACCACCATCCTGGCGCATACGGGTGCGGACAGCACGATTACAATGACAGTAACGATGGCAATGACAACCTACGGTACCCTTGATACGGCCATTGTGGAGAATGCCCTGCCGTTCCATATCCACAACCTCATCTGCGACTCGGCGGGTGTCTATGCCGACACGATTGCGAATGCGGCGGGTTGCGACAGTGTCCTTACCGTCCTTGTGACCGTTTACGAAAATGTCACGGGCGAGGACGACAGCACTCTCTGTGCCGATGCTCTTCCGCTTACGTGGAACGGCGTGACGTTTACGCAGGCAGGAACGCAAACCGCAACTCTCCTGGCTCATACCGGAGCGGACAGCGTGGTGACGATGACATTGCACGTCAATCCGTTGTCATACACCACGATTGACACCGCCATTATCCAGAACAATCTTCCGTTCCATTATGTCAATGGGCTGATAGATACTACTTTCGGCGCGGGAACAACGATGATTTCCACTTCCCAGTTCGTATTCCCTAATGTCAATGGGTGTGACAGCGTCGTGACGCTTAATTTGATGGTTTATCAGAATGTTGCGAATACGGTTGATACGTCCGTTTGCGCTGCCGACATGCCCTACACTTGGCATGGGCACAACTTCACGGCGGCGGGGTCGTTCCCGGTGACGTTGCTGACCTCGCACGGAGCCGACAGCGTTGTGACTTATACGTTATCGGTGGACAACTTGTCGGTTTCGATTGGCAGCGTGACGCATGTGACCTGTTTTGGGGCTTCCACTGGTGCGGCCACGGCCAATGTCACGGGCGGACAAGGCCCCTTCACCTATCAGTGGAAGAATTCCTCCAATACCGCTGTCGCGACGACCACGGCGCTCAACAACCGCCCGGCGGGGACTTACACCTTCACGGTGACCGACCATCTCGGCTGTACGGCCACCGCCACCACGACGCTCAACACGCTCAACGGGGCGTTGACCCCGGGTACGATAGCGGCCAGCCAGGAAGTGTGCGATGGTGAAGACGTGGCCCCGTTTACCGGTAGTGCGGCTTCGGGCGGCGATAACGGGCATTACCAGTGGCTGATTTCCACCAACGGCACGGACTGGGCCAACGCTCCCGGTACCTCCAACGCACAGGGTTACACCTACCCGAATACCGCCAGCAGTGCCTTCACGTTGCGGCGCGCTTGGGTGAGTCAGAGCTGCGGTACCGTCAACAGCAACGAGGTGACGGTCAGCGTATGGCCGAACTCCTCCGATACGATTGTCGCAAGTGTCTGTCAAGGGGAAACTTACAGCCAATACAACTTCGACGTCACGGTGGAACAAACCGAAGAGGCGGGTGAATACACCTTCGAGCAGCACCATGCCACAGGGCACTGCGACAGTGCGGTCGTCCTTCTGCTGACGGTGTATCCCGTGGAGGCGGAGCTCGTCGAAGCTGAAATTTGCGAGGGAGAAGGCTACAATTCGGCCGGCTTCAATGTGAGTCCGCAAGAAACGATAGGGGAGGATGAAGTTGAATTGACACAATATCTGCAATCGGTGCATGGCTGCGACAGCGTGGTGACCTTGCACCTGACGGTCATCGACACGGCCTTGCGTATCGAGATGCTGACGGAGGATTTCTGCGAGAACAATGAGGCGGCGCTGACAGTGGTGACGGGGATGCCGGACTACGTGTGGAGCACGGGCGAGACGGCCACGACTATCGCGGTGACATCGCCGGGTCTCTACTCCGTGACGGCCACCCAAGGGGGCTGCAGTGCCACAGCGCAGATTCGCGTGGAGGGCTGCCACCTCGAGTTGGTGCTGCCAAACGCCATCACGCCTTCATCGGGCGACGGCCTTAACGATTGCTTCTTCATCCCTGAAGGCTATACGGCCAACATCAGTCTCTTCAAAGTGTATATCTACAATCGTTGGGGCGAGCTGGTGTTTTACAGTACAGACAAAAACTTCCGTTGGTATGGCGAGTACCGTGACCAGACGCAATACCAGGCCGTTTACAACTACGTCATTGAATATACCGACTTGGCGGGAAGACCCACGCGCTTGTCCGGTTCGGTGACGGTATTGTAGGACAATCAGATATGTCGAAAAAAAGTGTATCTTCGCGGTCAGATTTGCGAAATAGGAATTTATTGATTGTCAAATAGTTATATGGCTAAAAGTATATCGAAACTGAGGAATATTGGCATTGCGGCGCATATTGACGCCGGAAAAACCACCTGTTCGGAGCGTATTTTGTATTTTACGGGTGTGAATCGCAAGATTGGCGAAACGCATGACGGACAGGCAACCATGGACTTCATGAAGCAGGAGCAGGAACGCGGTATTACCATCGCGTCAGCCTCTATCACTGCCGAATGGAAAGGTCACCAAATCAACTTGATAGACACTCCCGGACACGTGGATTTCACCATCGAGGTGGAGCGTTCCTTGCGTGTGATCGACGGTATGGTGGCGGTGTTCTGTGCCGTGGGTGGCGTGGAACCCCAGAGTGAGACGGTCTGGAACCAGGCCGACAAGTACCGCGTGCCGCGCATCGCCTTTGTGAACAAGATGGACCGCACCGGCGCGGATTTCTCCGAAGTGGTCGCCCAGATGGAGAAGTACCTCGGCACCAATGCCGTGCCTATCCAGATCCCGATGGGGCAGGAGAGCGATTTCCAGGGATGTATTGACCTCGTGAAGATGAAGGCGCTGACCTTTTCCGAGAAGGAGGTCTATGAGAATGAGATTCCCGCCGAGTTTGCCGAAGCCGCTGCTGTTGCGCACAAGAATATCATCGAGAAATTAGCCGATTTCGATGACGACATCGCTGACGCCTATCTGGAAGAACGGGAAGTCGGCGAGGAGCAAATCCGTGCAGCCCTGCGCGAAACGACCATCAAGCTGATGATCACACCCGTGCTTTGCGGTGCGGCGTACAAAAACAAAGGCATCCAGCCCCTTTTGGACGCGGTCATTGACTACTTGCCGTCGCCCACCGACCTCGGTTCCGTGATTGCCCATGACCCATACGACGAAGAAAAGACCTACACCCGCAACCCCTCCAACAACGAGCAGTTTGCGGCGCTTGCCTTCAAGCTCATCAACGACCCCTATGTGGGTCAGCAAACCTTCATTCGCATCTTCAGCGGCAAGCTGACGAGCGGCATGAGCCTCTACAACACGAACAAGGACAAGAACGAGCGCGTGGGCCGCATCTTCCGCATCAAGGCTAAGGAGCGTGAGGAGATATCAGAGGCCGGCGCCGGCGAGATTGTCGCGCTTGTGGGTATGAAATATACCCGCACCGGTGACACGCTCTGCGACGAGAAACAGCCTGTCGTGTTGGAGTCTATCAATGTGCCGCCCGCCGTCATCGAGATGAAGGTGACCCCCACGGATACGAAGAACCGCGACAAGTTAGGCGAGGCGCTGGCCAAGCTCAGCAACGAAGACCCCTCTTTCCACGCGCACTACGACGACGAGACCGAGGAGACCATTATTGCGGGTATGGGCGAGCTCCACTTGGAAATTATCGTAGACCGTCTGAAAGACGAGTTTAAGGTGCCTATCGAGGTGGGTGCACCGAGTGTCTCCTTCCGCGAAACCATCACCCAGGCCTGTGAGAGCAACTATAAGCACGTGAAACAGACGGGTGGCCACGGCCAGTTCGCGCACACTGTTATCCGTTTCGAACCGAATCCGGGCAAGGGTTTCGAGTTTGTGGACGTGAGCAAGGGTGGAGTGGTGCCTCGCGAGTATATCCCCTCCATCGAAAAGGGTCTTCGCGCTGCTATGGAGAAGAGCCCGCTGGCAGGCTACCCTGTGGTGGATGTGAAATGCGTGCTCGTCGATGGCAACTACCATCCCGTGGATTCCAGCGATATGGCGTTCCAGCTTTGCGCCGCCCAGTGTTTCAAGACGGCCTACAACAAGATGGCCCCGGTGCTGATGGAGCCCGTGATGAAAGTGGAGGTGAACACCCCGGATGAGTACATCGGCAACATCACCCGCGATATCACGAAGCGGAGAGGACGTATCGAGAACATGCGCCGTTTCCGTAAAGGATCGCAGAAGCTCGACGGTTTCATCCCGTTGATGGAGATGTTCGGCTACGCCACGGCCCTTCGTAACGTCACCAGCGGTCGCGCCAACTACTCGATGGAATTCTATCAGTATATGCGTATGCCCGCCGCCAAACAGGAAGAAATCGTCGCGGAAAGACGCGCAAAGTAGTGCTTCCGTAATCGTTTATAAACAAAAAAAGCGGAACCCTGATGTTCAGGATTCCGCTTTTTTATGGCGGGATTAGCACAAAGGACTATTTCACCCCATCCAATAACAAATCGCCCAATCCGATGTGGTAACCCTCGGAGACAAAGAGGATGTTGCCGTCCTTGTCGAGGATGAGGCATACGGGACGCTCGCCGGTGGTGTGCGGCAGGGAACCGTCATGGACGGCGTTCTGAAGAGCCGCCAAAACCATCTCGCTCACGTCGCTCACCTTCTGGCTCAGCACCTCCACATTGGCAGGCTGGTTCTTCTCTTTCTTCCAGTTGCTGTTGTTGGCGAGGAACATCATCTTGCCGCCCCAAGCCTCGTAGTCGGCCTTCTTCGCGGCGATTTCCTTGGCCAGATGGTTGGTCGGTTCGGTGCCGGGAGCCACCAAACAGAGAATCATCTTTTCCTTGCCCGATTCTTTAAGTAAATCCGATAAGGATTTGCCATTCAGTTTGTTGATGTTCATATCCAGATGACCGTAGGTGTTGTTGCGCGGCACCAATTCGGGAATCTTGATGGTGTATTCATCCTTCTCCTTCAAGGTGAAGAAGTGCAACTCGGACAGCACCTCTCCGTCACTGTAACGGTTACCTGTGGACAGACAGTATTTTCCGGCAGGCAGAACGAGTTCAATGTCGCGGGCTTCCACACGCGGGTCGTTCTCAAAGTCGTAGGAGACATACTCTCCGTTCTCGAAACGCTGCAAGGTATAGTGGACGTAATAGGTATATCCTTTCGGATTGTGCAGGGTGAGCACGGCCATTTGGTCTTTCGGGGTCGTTGCCTCGCTTTCGAACTTGATTACCTGCCAGTCGTTGTTGTCCCAGACGAAAACCTGGTTGGAGGCATTGTCTAAGTAGCACGGAATGTCTAAGCTGCGGCAGGCGGCCACGAAGAAGATGTCGCGGGAATGCGCGTCGGAGCGGCGGGTCTTCATCACGCCCATCGGACTGATCGGGCAGTTGTAGTAGTTGCAGAGCGGATCCACGGTGATGTTGACTTTTGTCCAATTCAACAGTTTGTTGGCGGTAATGACCGTGTTCGGAATGGCTTTAACGAGCTCTTCACGCAACGGCAAACGCCAGTCGCGGATCAGCTCGTTGGAGATGCGGGCAGGGAGGATGCCCTTCACGAATGCGGAAATCGGGTATTTGCCCTCTTTGTAAATCGTGAGCTGCTTCTCCAGAGTTTCGGCTTTCGTATCTCTCAAATCCTTATCGGCCAGTGATTTGACAAACTCTTTCAGATAGAGTCCGCCAACTCTCTTGGGATGGTTTTGCAGGAATTGGATGATTTCGGCGTGGTTGCCCTCGCTGCGGTGAATCACATCGTAGAACTCCTCCTGGGAGAAATAGTCATTGCGGTACTTGTCGGTTTGCGCTTTCGTGGGGAAAGTCTTCCGATACGCCTCGCGCATCTTATCCTCCTTGGCCATCCGCTTCTCGCAAGCCAACTGCGCGGTCGCGCTCACGTTGTTGTTCAGTGGTTTGCCCACCGGCGGAACCATATCGAATCGCTGTATCAAATTGCCGGCGGGTGACATCCACGGGTTCGGGCCCTTGTCGCTCAAAATCAGCACTAAGTGATCTTGCTTGCGCAGGTCGAGCTGGGCGTAGGCATAGTCGTTGCCCTGTTTCGCCCAAACCAGCAGGTCGCCGAGACCTGTGTTCAGCTGTGCACGGCCGTTCTCGTCTGTCTTTACCTCCGCCAGCGTGTAATATTCGGCGTAATTGTAAAGCTTGAAGCAGACTGATGCGTTTTTGGCGGGCAGATGGCGTTTGTCATACACGGTGACGTAGGCTGTGGCGGTGTCGGCGTAGTTGGAGAGCAGGTTGATGCAGGAGTAGTAAGGCGTGCGCTTGTTGACCTCCTCGGGACCCTCATAGCGACCGAAAACGTTGGTGTGCACCATCATCGTGCGTGTGGAGACGTTGGCGAACCAGCCCATGTTGAGGGCGGGCGCGGGTTCGCAGGCGCCGAGGAAGTACCACTTGCCATCGACCCAGACCTCCACCCAGGCGTGGTTGTCGTCGCAGTGCGCCCAACGCGGGGTGTAGCACTGGCGGGCGGGAATGCCCACGGCACGGAGGGCCGTCACCGTGAGGGTGCTCTCCTCGCCGCAACGACCGTGCGAGGTCTTCAACGTGGCCAGCGGTCCCGATGTTCTCGCATCAGCAGGCTGATAGTCAACATATTCGTGGCACCAATGGTTCACCTCCAAGGCGGCATCGTACATGCTCATGTTCTTGATACGGTTCTTCAGCTGGTGGAAGATGTACGACCGCGCGGTGTCCAGATTCTCGTTGTTCACGCGATAGACGACCACGAAATGGCGGAAAATGTCGTCGGGAATGGTCGCCCCCCATGAGAAGGTCTTCCGTGCCTCCATAGCCACCTTCACCTGGTCTTCGAAGAAGCCGAAATCGTAGTCGGCGAGGTCGCTTTGCGGCATGTAGGCGTAGAGGAACATGAGGTAACGGTACATGTTACGGCTCTGTTCCGCGGACTTCAGGTTATACATACCGACCTGATCGCGAACCTCCTGCGGGATGTCGGTGCGGTTCTGGTAGTCTTCTCGCACCGCGGTCCAGTAGTCGGTCTGAGCAAAACTTTCTGTATGGAAAACGGTGGTGATCAACAAATTGAGCATTAAAAAAAGGAATATCTTACGTTTCATATCCAAATATATTTGTTACAAAAAACACGCGCAAAGATACATTTTTTTGCCATTCTCCTTAACCTTTACTCTTAATCCTTAAACCCTTAACCCTTAACCCTTAAACCATAACCCTTAAACCATAACCCTTATCCCTTAAACCATAAAATAATTATCTTTGCCGCCCGAATATAAACCCTAAAGAATGCTCTTCAACTCGATAGAATTTCTGATTTTCTTCCCGATTGTCACGCTGCTCTTCTATCTGATGCCGCAGAAATGGCGCTGGCTTCTCTTGTTAGCCGCCAGCTGCTTCTTTTATATGTGGTTTATTCCGAAATACATCTTTATCTTACTGATTACCATACTTATAGACTACTCTGCCGGCATTCTGATTGAGAAATGGAAAGACGATATACCTAAGAAAAAGGCCTGCTTGGTGGTCAGCATTGTCTCTACCTGCATGGTGCTGTTCATCTTCAAATACCTGAACTTCTGCAGTGCGAATCTCGTGGCACTGGCACAGCATTTCGGCTGGTCACATCCGCAGAAGATCTTGAATATCGCGCTGCCCATCGGCCTCTCCTTCCACACGTTCCAGAGCTTGAGCTACGTCATCGAGGTCTATCGTGGCAACCAGGAAGCGGAACGGCACTTTGGCTACTACGCCCTATACGTGATGTTCTACCCGCAGTTGGTGACGGGCCCCATCGAGCGGCCGCAAAACCTGCTTCGACAACTCCACGAGCACAAGGAACTGAATTACGACAATATCGCCAACGGACTGAGACTCATCTTGTTCGGACTCTTCCTCAAGATGGTGGTGGCCGACAACTTGGCAGTGTATGTGGACAAGATTTACGAGAATCCGTTCGATTACAGCAGCGGTGACATCCTGTTGGGAATGCTCTTCTACTCCTTCCAGATCTACGGCGACTTTTTCGGCTACTCGACCATCGCGCTCGGCTGCGCCTTGGCGATGGGTTACTCGCTGATGGACAACTTCAAGACCCCGTATCTGTCCGGAAGCGTGCAGGAATTTTGGCGGCGGTGGCACATCTCGCTGTCCACCTGGTTCCGCGACTACCTCTACATCCCGCTCGGCGGCAACCGCGTCGCTGTCCCGCGTTGGGCACTCAACACATTGATAGTCTTTACGGTATGCGGTATCTGGCACGGCGCGAATTGGACCTTCATGATCTGGGGATTCGCCTACGGGGTACTCCTGATTCTGGAACGCTGGCTTCGCAATATCCATCTTTTCGACAGAATCGAGGGAAAAGCTGGGCGGCTCGTCATCAATACCCTCAATGTGGCGAAAACCTTCGTCATCGTGACCCTCCTGTGGAGCGTTTTCCGGGCGACCTCGTTCGGAAATCTCCACGACCTCTTCACCGCACTGTTCCACAACGGCGCAGTCGCTAACCAGCTGCATGTCGCGCCTGTTGCATGGATCTCGCTGATACTCTTCGTGTTCCTGGACATCTTGATCCGCGACAGCCGCTTCGACGTTTGGTGCGGACGGCAAAAACCGCTCGTCCGTTGGTGCGTCTATGCCTTCCTGATGTTTGCCGTTATTGCGTTGTCCTCCGTTGAACAAATCCCATTTATCTATTTCCAATTCTAAATGACTGACACAACGAAACATACCGTAAAGAAGCTTCTGCTCAAACTGTTGATGGTCCTGCTTGTGCTGGCTGCGTTGGACCTCATTTACTATTATACGCTGTATCCTAAAGATTTGACGGAGAATTGCACGCTGATGGCTCTTTCCGAACGGGCAACGGAAGGTGTGGACATCGTCTATCTGGGCGAATCGTCGAATCATACGTATAGCGATGCCGACACCGACAAGCGCTTCATTTGCGAGATGATTGACGATATGTTGCCGGAGCATCGTGTCGGCAATTTGGCCAAGGATGCGTGCCACGCTGGGGTTTACTACGACATTTTGCGCAATATTTCCCGCAACAGTGACGTGAAAACAGCAATCGTGACCGTCAATATGCGCTCGTTCACCTCCGAATGGATATACTCCAGCTTGGAACCCGCGCTGCGGAAAGAGCAAATTATGATGAAGAAGGCTCCGTCCCTCTACAAGCGAATGTTGTTGGCTTTTAGGGCTTATCCGAATTGGACGGACGAGGAGGTCTCCAACATCATTCGGAATAATTTCAAACGGCAAACCTTCACGCTTCCTCATCCTTTCCCTTATCGCAACGCCTACGAATGGGATCAAGGGGTGGGAGGCTCCTATACACTCTATAACGGGAAACAGCCCTCCATGGACACTATCGCCATGGCCTGCCACTACATCAAAGAGTTTGCCTGCACCTTCGACGAAAATAATCCAAGGGTCAAGGATTTGGATAAAATCGTGAAACTGTGCCGGAAGCGCGGATGGCAGCCGGTGTTCAACATCTTGGCGGAGAACGTCGACCAGATGGACAGTCTGTGCGGTCCTGACCTGCTGTGGCTGCTGGAACGCAACGCACAGTACATTACCGACCGCTACGAACCGCAAGGTGTCATAGTGGTAAATAATCTCAAAGAAGTGAGGGACAGCGATTTCCGTGATCGCGACTTCCCAACCGAACATTACAAGCAGACTGGCCGTTTGGCGATTGCGAGGAATGTGGCGGAGAGCATCCGAAGACGCTTACATTAACGCATCGATCAGTTTCCGTACCTCTTCCGTATCCGTCTCCCACGCCCCGTCTGGACGCGTCTTCTTGCAGGACCCGTGGATCTCCTTTACGCCGGTCTTTTCGCGCAACGTCACGGCGTTTTCCGGCGTGACACCGCTTCCCGCGAGTATCGTGATTCGTCCATCAGCCTTTTTAACGAGTTGTTGTAGCATCTCCGCACCCTCCATAGCGGTGGGCTTGCAGCCGGAGGTCAGGATTCGGGCGCACCCGCACTCAATGATTTGCTCAAGGGCATTCAGCGGATCTGCGCATTCGTCGAAGGCGCGGTGGAAAGTGACGGGCAGCGGGGCGGAGAGCTCCACAAAACGACGGGTCAGCTCCGTGTCGATGCTGCCGTCGGGATGCAGGAAGCCGACCACGATGCCGGAAGCCCCAGCCTCCTTGCAAAAGGCTACGTCCTCCTCCATGGTTTTGACTTCCAGCTCGTTGTAACAGAAGTCGCCCCCTCTCGGACGCACAAGCACGAAGACCTTCAGCCCCAATTCGCGGACGGCGTATTGTATGGTTGCCGGTGACGGCGTGGTACCGCCCTCCACTAATCCTTGGCATAGCTCAACGCGTACCGCGCCGCCGGCTTTGGCGTTCGCGGCAGACTGAATAGATCCGCAGCAGATTTCGATTTCCATTAGTAGTTCTCGGTTAATTCCCCGCGCAGGGACATTTTCAACAATTTCCGTATAGTATTCAAAGGATAACCCTCGCCGAAGAGGTACATCAACTTGGTGAGGGCCGCCTCCGTCGTCATGTCGCTGCCGGAGGTGACACCGATGTCGGCAAGGTGCTTGCCCGTAGCGTAGCGTTGCATCTCTACGCCGCCACCGCCCTTGCATTGGGAGATGTTGACGAGGATGATGTCGCGGTCGATGGCATCCTTAAGCACCTTGAGGAAGTCGGGAGAAGTCGGGGCATTGCCCACACCGAAAGTCTCCAGCACAACGGCGTGCAAACCTTCCGTGTTGAGCATGGCTTCCATCGTGGCGAGGTTAATGCCGGGGAAAAGCTTGATGAGCCCTACATTGTTATCCATCTTATGGTGGGCGATGAAGGTGCCGGGGACGCTCCTGGGGAGCAGACAGTGCTCGTTGTAGGATATCTCCGTGCCCACATTGGCCAGATGCGGGTAGTTAGGCGAGTGAAAGGCATTGAAACTGGCGGCATCGTCCTTGTAGATGCGGTTGCCACGGAAAAGGGCGGTCTGGAAAAAGAGGCATACCTCGTTCAGCATAGGTCTCCCGTCTTTTCTATCAGCGGCAAATCCGATGGCGTTGAGGATGTTGCGACGACCGTCGGTGCGCAACACGCCCAAGGGCAGCTGCGAGCCGGTGATGATGACAGGCTTGTCAAGATTCTCCAGCAGGAAGCTGAGCGCCGAGGAGGTGTAAGCCATCGTGTCGGTGCCGTGCAGCACTACAAAACCGTCATAGTTCTGGTATTCGGTCTCGATCATATCCACCAGCCGAAGCCAGAACTGCGGATTGGTGTCCGACGAGTCGATGAGGGGCAGCAAACTCTTGAAGGTGATGTCGCACTCCAGGAGGTCCAGCATAGGCAGCTGCTGCCGGATATTTTTGAATTCAAAAGGCTTGAGGGCCTTGTCTTCCGGGTCCATCATCATGCCGATGGTTCCGCCGGTGTAAATAACTAATACTTTTTGCATTCTTGAATGGTTATTGGTTATAGGTTATAGGTTATAGGTTATTGGTTATTGGTTATTGGTTATAGGTTATTGAAGCTGTTCGAAGTTCGTAGTTATTCCGATTCGGCACTTAACTGCTAACTACTAACTGCTAACTGCTAACTACTTAAGGATGTTCCCCAAAATGTCGCGTGAAATCTCCCGCGTGATCGTGCGCGTGGCGGCAGAGGTGGTGTTCTTGATGACCTTCTCCTTGGTGGAGGTCTTCGACTTGGTCTTCTTTCCGGTCACCTTGTTGCTGATGGCAGTGCCTGCGGCAGTGGCCAAAGTGCCGGTCACGGCGGTGATGATGGCCTTGATAACTTTGCCCAAGACCCCTTGTTTCTTGGAGGATTTCTTCCCCTCTTTCTCCTCCTGTTTAGCTTCCTCAATCGCCTGTCTCTCAGCCTCCTGAACCGCAAGGGCTTCCTCGGCTTCCTTAATCAAGATTTCGAAGGCGCTCTCGTTGTCAACGGGGGTGTCGTACTTGCCATAGACGCGGCTCTGTTTGATGATGTCCAACCGCTGGCCTTCTGTGACTGCACCGATCTGTGACAGCGGGAAGAGCACTTTGGCGCGCTGCACGATGCCGGGAGCTCCCTTCTCGTCGAGGAAACTCACCAGCGCCTCGCCCGTCTCCAGATTCATGATGGCCTCGTCGGTCTTGAAGTTCGGGTTGGCTCGGAAGGTGTCGGCTGCCGTGCGCACGGCTTTCTGGTCTTTGGGAGTGTAAGCGCGCAAGGCGTGCTGGATGCGGTTGCCGAGCTGCCCGAGGATGTTGTCGGGAATGTCGGTCGGGTACTGCGTGACGAAGTAGATGCCGACGCCCTTGCTTCGGATCAGGCGGATGACCTGCTCGATCTTGTCTATCAGCGCTTTGGAGGTGTCCTCGAAGAGCGTGTGCGCCTCGTCGAAGAAGAATACCAACTTCGGCTTGTCAAGGTCGCCGACTTCGGGCAGGGTGGAGTAGAGCTCGGAGAGCAACCACAGCAGGAAGGTGCTGTAAAGCTTGGGCTGCATCATCAGCTTGTCGGCGGCGAGCACGCTCATGACGCCCTTGCCGTTTTCGGTCTGGATAAGGTCGTAGATGTCGAAGCTCGGTTCCCCGAGGAATTTGTCGGCTCCCTGCGCCTCGAGCTGCAGCAGCGCGCGCTGGATGGCGCCGATGGAAGCCGTGGAGACGTTTCCGTACTTCATCGTGTATTCCTTGGCATGTTTGGAGACGTACTCCAACATCGCACGCAGGTCCTTGAGGTCGATAATCATCAGCCCGCGTTCATCGGCGATGCGGAAGACGATGTTGAGCACGCCGTCTTGGGTGTCGTTGAGACCGAGCAGACGGGAGAGCAGCTGCGGTCCCATCTGGGAGACGGTGGCGCGGATTGGATGTCCCTGCTCGCCGTAAACGTCATAGAAACGTACTGGACAGGCCTGGAACTCAGGATTTTCGATGCCGAACTCCGGCAACCGCTTCTCGATAAAGCCGCTCAATTTGCCGGCTTGGCTGATGCCCGAAAGGTCACCCTTCATGTCGGCCATGAAGCAGGGCACGCCGATCTGGCTGAAAGTCTCGGCCAGAACCTGCAAGCTGACCGTCTTTCCGGTGCCGGTGGCGCCCGCGATCAGACCGTGCCTATTGGCCATTTTGCTTTGAATGCTGAGCGCGCCGTCCTCGCAGTGCGCCACGTATAATCCTTGTTCTTGCGTGTACATAAAGGTTAGTGGTTTAAGGTTTAAGGTTTAAGGCACTGCTGTCCCGTTAAAACTTAAAAATGTTCTTTGAAACGATTGATATATAGTTAGTTGTAGAGATTTTTCGAGTCAACGGATTTGAATCTGTATCTTTGCAGTCAGAAATGATGACTGCCTATGA
>JAEEGI010002489.1_pt1 | contig 45131 bp, 34 predicted proteins | sample 8958751 | NCBI WGS metagenome assembly JAEEGI01 (sample SAMN16246545, study PRJNA631951) | gut metagenome | biome: gut microbiome; feature: rumen; material: KS-attached | host: Bos | place: Iran: Karaj | collected 2018-10
CATTTCAAATTAAGTCATTTCAAATCAAGTCATCTCAAATCAAGTCATCTCAAATCAAGTTATCTCAAATCATCAAAAATCACATCAAATCACCAAATCTCAAATCATCTAAATCTCGGAGGTCAACATGAATCAGACATTATTTAATCTTCTCAGTATTGAAAAGAAAAACACAGAGCGGTTACTCAGCCGCGCGGAGAAAGAGCATAAGCGCCTGCCGGACGGAGTTTTAGAAGCAAGACTCATAAAGAATAAGTACCCGCAGTTTGTTCAGGTGAAAACAATAGACGGAAAGAGAGTTTCAAATTACATTCCCAAGAAGAATCGTAAGCTGGCGGAACAACTTGCACAGAAAGCCTATGACCGAAAGGTAATGGATTCCGCAAAGAAACTCGCAAAGGCGCTGGGAGCGGCAGTAGAAGCAATACAACGGGACGACCTTGAACAGATATATCTCCGTGAGGGAAAGACGCGACGAAATCTTATCACTCCTCATATTCCCACGGATGAACAGTTCGTTGAGCAGTGGTACGCAGAGCATCCCTCGGGGAAGAATCCGTTTCCGATGGCAACGAGTTATACAACCCTCCGGGGCGAAGAAGTGCGATCCAAGTCCGAGAAGATGATAGCGGATACCTATTACACCGAGGGAATTCCGTATGTATATGAGCCCGCGCTTCACCTGGCAAATGGGAAGACTATCTATCCTGACTTTGCCGTTTTAAGTGTCAGGGATCGGAAGACAAGGTATCACGAACACTTCGGAATGATGGATGATGAGGAATCCCGCATCCGTACAATCGTAAAAATGCGGGAATATAATGTAAACGGTTTCTGGCCCGGAAATAACATCATTTTCACTTTTGAAGGAGAATTGATCCCGTTTGACCAGAACGAACTGGCAAGAATCATAGAAGAATTCTTCCGTGAATAAGCACTTCCCCTTTTCTCTTTCATTTGGTATACTGTTTATATTCGCGGGCGCGTTAAGCCCGCCCGCGGCAAATGTGAATGAGAGGGAGAGAAAAGTGAGAAGTAAGAGAGTGGAAGGCAGAAAGCGCATGCGTACGGTTCTGCCGTTCCTGTGTATGGCATGCATATGCATTATGCTTTCGGCCTGCGGAAAGCAGCAGGCGGACGGAACCCCGCAGCAGTCCGGCGGGAAGATGTCGGAGTCGACACCGACAGCAAAAACAAACGATGCAATAACAAAGGACCCGGAACAACCGTCTGATCCGACCGGCATTCCGACAGAAATCCCTGTTCCGACATCGGAACCGGTTCCGACCGCAACCCCGACGTCTACCCCTACACCAATTCCCACGCCGGAGACCGGCAAGCTTGTGGTGATTGATGCGGGGCATCAGCGAAAGGGAAACAACGATAAGGAGCCGGACGGACCGGGCTCGACGACGATGAAGGCGAAGGTGAGCTCGGGGACCGAAGGGCACTATACGGGAATTCCGGAATACGAACTGAACCTGATTGTCGCGAAGAAGCTGGAGGCGATTCTTAAGGAGCGCGGTTACCGCGTCATCATGGTGCGGGACACGCACGATGTCGACCTCAGCAACAGCGAGAGAGCCGAAATCGCCAACCGGGCCGGCGCGGATGCGTTCATAAGAATTCACGCGAACGCGCACGACAACAGTGCCGTTAACGGCGCGGAAACGCTTTGCCAGACGAAGAACAATCCGTACAATGCCGACCTTTATCCCGAGAGCCGCCGGCTTTCCGAAGAGATTCTGAACGCGCTCTGCGCGGAATGCGGCTGCAAGAAGCGGAGTGTTGTCGAGACCGACACAATGAGCGGCATCAACTGGTGCCGCGTTCCCGTGACGATTGTCGAGATGGGCTTCATGACCAATGAAACCGAGGACCGCCTGATGGCGACCGAGGAATACCGGAATAAGCTCGCGAAAGGCATCGCCGACGGCATCGACGCTTATTTTGCGGAGTAAGCGCGAAAGAATATACCATAACAAAGGAACAACCAATGGCTGACTATATAAAAGACATCCGAAAATTCATCGGGCACCGGCCGCTGATCTGCTGCGCCGGGAGCGTCATTATCGTCAACGCGGAAGGAAAACTCCTTCTAGGCAGGCGTACCGACAACCACCTATGGGGCTACGCGGGCGGCGCGATGGAACTCGGCGAGACCGTCGAGGACTGCGCGCGCAGGGAGCTTTACGAGGAGATGGGAATCGAGGCAAAGGAACTCGAGTATTTCATGATCAATTCGGGCCCGGAGTCGCATATGCTTTACCCGAACGGCGACGAGGTCTACTACGCGGAGGTTATCTACATCTGCCGCGACTACGCGGGCGAGCCGAGGAGGCAGCCCGAGGAACTCGAAGAGCTTCGTTTCTTCGCTCCGGAGGAAATCACGATGGAGATGCTGTCCCCGCCGATCCGACCGGTATTCCGGAAATATCTTCAGACCGTCGGATGCGGCAAATGAGACACCAAAACCCACCACAGAAAGGCACACCTATGAGAGAACTGTTTCGCATGGACCGGCAGAATTACAATCCGGGCGGACCGGTATACACGAGGCCGTCGGCGCGCGGCGTGGTTTTAAGGAACGGAAAGATTCTGTTAAACCACATCGCAAAGTTTAACAGCTTTGAATTTCCGGGCGGCGGGCTCGAGCCCGGCGAGACGCCCGAGCAGGCGTTGGTCCGCGAGGTCGCGGAGGAAACCGGGTATGTCGTGATTCCCGAAACCATCCGCGAGTTCGGCATTGTCGTAAGAAGACAGCAGGACAGCAAGGACCCTGACGGCATTTTCGAGCAGATGAATTATTACTATTACTGCGAGGTGAAGGACGAGACCGTCCCGCGAAAGCTCGACGAGCACGAGATCGTTGACGGCACGGAGCCGGTCTGGTTCGACGCGCTTTCGATTCCGATTCACCATACCCGAAAGGCCTTCGAGCGCTTCGGTGAGGCACACTTCGACCGCGAATACCGCGTCATGGAAATCGCGGACCTGGAGCTTCGGAAGACTTGCTACGAGGCGACCGAGGAGGCCGGCATTCTGGCCGTCGGTAAGGACATCCCGGAGATGCTCGATTTCGTGAAGAAAACACTCGGCGAGACCCAAACCGAAGGCGAGGGCGGCGTCGGCGTTCATAAGACGGAGTTCGGCTACACCCGCTACGAGCATACGAAGCGCGTGCTCGCGTGGGCGAAGCGCCTTTACGACGCGACTCCCGATAAGACCGGGCTCCGCTACGATGACCTGATGATCGCGACCGTTTTCCACGACGTGGGGCGCGCCGTTACGGCAAGCCGCGGCGGCAATCACGCGAAGGCCGGCGTTCCGATTACGAGGGACTACCTGCTCGGCAGGGGGTACGACGCAGACCGCGCGGAGTACATCGCGGGCCTTGTCGGTGCCCATTCCGACAAATGGAACATGCGTAACCCGGACATCGATCGGAACCTTTTAATGCTGATGGAGGCCGACCTGCTCGATGACATGGGGCTTCTCGGAATCGTGATGGATACGATGATTGTGCGCGCAAGAAAGGCAGACGCCTCATTTTACGACTGTTACAATCATTTTGAGCGCTACACGCACCCGATGCAGCATGACTGTCCGGTCGTGACTCCCGAGGCGCGCGCCTTCTGGGACGAGAAGACCGAAGCGGTCGAGCAGTTCATAAAGCTGTACCGCCGTGACATCCTGATCGGCGCCGAGAATTACAAAGGTTACCGATAGGACAACCGGGACAATCGCGGAACCCGTGAGGGATACCGCTAAGATGTCTTGAAAATTCACGCAAAATGTGCGATGATATCAGACAGCAGCGACACCGCCGCAGCGACCGTTCAACAGCGGAACACCGCACGGCAGCAGACGGCGGCAGCGTCGCATTTTCCGAAATAACAAAAAGGAAGGTATAAGGGGATGGACAACAGAACGATCCTTGCCGAGGGCAAGGCAGTATTGGGAATTGAGTTCGGCTCGACAAGAATCAAGGCCGTCGTCATCGACGCGGACGGCAATGTGCTCGCACAGGGCGGCCACGGCTGGGAGAACCGCTATGAGAACGGCGTGTGGACGTACAGCGAGGAGGACATCCGTAACGGACTCCGCAGCTGCTACGCGGACCTTCGGGCAAATGTGAAGAAGGAATACGGCATCGAGATCACAAGCTTCGCAGCCATCGGCATTTCGGCGATGATGCACGGCTATCTGGCATTTGACGCGGCAGGCAATCTGCTCGTTCCGTTCCGCACCTGGCGGAACACGATTACGGAGGACGCGGCGTCCGTTCTGACGAAGGCGTTCGACTTCAACATCCCGCAGCGCTGGAGCATCGCGCATCTTTACCAGGCGATGCAAAGCGGCGAGGCGCATGTACCGCAGATCGCGCATTTTACGACGCTCGCAGGATGGGTGCATGAGCAGCTGACCGGAGAGAAGGTGCTCGGCGTCGGCGACGCTTCCGGCATGTTCCCGATTGACTCGGCGACCGGAGATTACGACGCGCGCATGCTTGACATTTTCGACGAACTTCCGGAAGCGAAGAAGGTTTCCTGGAAGCTTCGCAACATCCTTCCGAAGGTGCTTTCGGCAGGAGAGAGCGCCGGCGTTCTGACCGCGGAAGGCGCAGCGTTCTTAGATGAATCCGGTAACCTTCAGGCCGGCATTCCGCTCTGCCCTCCCGAGGGTGACGCGGGCACCGGCATGGTGGCAACCAACAGCGTGGGACTCCGGACCGGCAACATCTCCGCCGGCACGAGCGTATTCGCGATGGTTGTTCTCGAGAAGCCGCTTTTGAAGGTATATCCGCAGATCGACCTCGTAACGACGCCCGACGGCGCCGCGGTTGCGATGGTTCACTGCAACAACTGCACCTCAGACATCAATGCCTGGGTGAACCTGTTCGGCGAATTCGGCAAGATGATGGGCTATGAGATTTCGATGGGAGACCTCTTCACGAAGCTTTATTCCTGCGCGCTTTCCGGTGAGCCGGACTGCGGCGGGCTGACTTCCTACAACTTCGTATCCGGCGAGCCGGTGGTCGGCGTTGAGGAAGGCGTTCCGTCGGTAATGCGTACGGCGGAGAGCCGTTTCACGCTTCCGAATTTCATGCGCATGCATATGTACTCCGCGCTCGGCGCGCTGAAGGTCGGCCTTGACCTTCTGTTAAAGGAAGAGGGTGTCAGGGTTGACAAGATGCTCGGCCACGGCGGCTACTTCAAGACGCCCGTTGTCGGCCAACGTTTCGCCGCTGCGGCAGTCGGCGCTCCGGTTTCCGTAATGGAGACCGCAGGAGAGGGCGGCGCATGGGGCATCGGCATTCTTGCCGCTTACATGCTTGACTGCGCCGGTAAGAAGCGCGGCCTGCAGAGTTACCTTGACGACGTGATCTTCCGCAACATGAAAGCGGAAACCCTCGCGCCCGATGCGGCGGACATCGCCGGATTCGAAACCTTTATGGAGCGCTTCAAGAAGGGTCTTGGGATTTGACGGATTTTTAGTCGCAAACTGCGAAAAAGTGAGATTGAGGCATTTCTACCGGAAAATGTGAGGTTGAAATGCCTCCTTTTTTCTGCAATAATGACAATAGGTTAATTTCGGGAAATGGGGTGGACGCTTATGAGCGCGAAACTGATCCGCATGGAAGATTATGTCGGAAAGAAGAAGCGTAACCGCCTGCCGTTCGATGAAGCGGAGGCAATGGCGGCGGAACGCGCCATGGAAGAATTCGACCGGATAGCTGCCTGCATGGATGAAGAAAAGATTGACGCGTATCTTCTCGGAACGCTTTCGGATTCCAAATATACGGGCTGATTTTCCGGGCTTTGTTGTGATGGAAATACTACATGGTGTTTAAGTATTTTAAACCGTTTCAATATATTGCAAGCCAAGAAGGATATGAAAAATACTACTTGACTTGTTTTTCATATGTGATATAATTTAGCATGAAGATTGCGGGCGAGATAAGGGGAAGTAGCATCTTTTTTAGGAAAGACGATGCCCGCCATTGACTGCCCGAACAGGTGGTAAACGATAGTTTTATGAATGTGAAAAGATTGGTTCTTCTGCTGCTTTGCATCGCATCCCTCAGCATGGTTGCGATGACGGGGTGCAAGAAGGACGGGAAAGATAAAGAAAAGTACGACCCGGAACTGATTTCCGAACGTTGGGCTTTCTCGCATGAGAGAGATAAAGCAGTAATGATCTTCTTCAAGGACGGCACGGCCGCTTTCGACGGAGTCATGTATAAGAGCTACGAAATGACGGATTCGTTCATACGCTTCACGGCGGAGGACGGTACCGTGACGGAGATGCGGTTCTACGAAGGTAAAGACTTCGATGGGGAAGAAAAACGGTACGTATACCGTAAGGCATATTACAAGCTGGTTCCCGATCTGCTTACCGGTGATTCTCCGGTGATCGGTTACTGGGCCGGATACGGGCCGAACGAGGGACTGAGTTTCCAGTTCACGGACAAGGGAACCTTCTATGAAGATGAAACGCTTCCCGGACATTACTTCGTGAACGACGACGGAAGCATCCTTCTCAACTACGACGGTTATCTGTCGAACACTCTGATCTATTACACGATCGACGGCGACATGATGACGGTTGACTATCCTTGGGCAATGGTAAAGATGCCGTAGGGGAGCAAAAACTGTTCGTTAGCGGTTTCCGCTTTCGATAAACTCAGCGAAAGCTGAAAAATTCTATCTCTTTTAAGGAGGAAAACATGAAAAAAATCCTTGCAACAGTACTGGCCGTAATTATGGTACTGTCTCTTGCCGCCTGCGGTAAGAAAGACGAGAAAAAAGGTGGGTCCTTAAGTGGTAAGCTCACGCTGTGGACGATTGCTGTTGAGGGTGACTCGAACTACCCTGCTTATCAGCAAGCACTTAAAGAGATGAAGGAAAGATATCCTGATGTTGAGGTCAAGATGGAGTCTACTCAGAACGACGACTACAAGCTTAAGATTAAGACCGCTATGCAGGGTAACGATGTTGCCGACATCTTCTTTACCTGGTCCTGCGCATTCCTTGGCGACTTCGTACAGAACGGAAAGGTATACTGCCTTGACGACATGTACAAGAACTACGCTGACAAGCTTCCTGAGGCTATGTGCCGTAACACCACTTACAACGGCAAGAAGTACGGCGTTCCGTTGACCATGAACGTCGTTACTCTTTTCGCAAACCTTGATCTTCTTAAGCAGGCTGGTTACGATGACGTTCCCACCACTTACGATGACCTGATCAAGTGCTGTGACGCTCTTCTTGCTAAGGGAATCACTCCGTTTGGTTGCGCTGGTGCTGCTAACCAGGAATGGTGTATCACCGAGTACATCGAGCCGTTGATCATTAAGACCGCCGGCGCAGATGTAATGGATGGTATCTTCCAGGGTACGAAGTCTTGGAACGATGCTGGCGTTGCTAAGGCAATCGACACGTTCAACGACTTCATGAAGAAGGGTTACTTCGCAGAAGATGATGCTGCTCTTGACAACGATACCGTTAAGGCTAACTTCATCGCTGGCGAGTACGCTTTCTATCAGAACGGTTCTTGGAACTGCGGCGATCTCGCTGCAAGCGGCCTTAACATCAAGGCTTGTGAGTTCCCTGTAATCGACGGTTCCAAGTCTAAGCTCGGTCAGCTTACCGGTGGCCCGAATGATACGCTTGCCGTATTCTCCGGCTCCAAGGACTGCGAGCTTGCTGCTCAGTACTGCTTCGAGCTTGGTCAGTTGATTTGTAAGTATGGTTACCTTGCAGGTTCCGGTCTTCCGGCTTGGAAGGTTGACTACGAAGCAAAGGATGTCAACTACCTCACCGCTCAGGTTGCTAAGCTTGTTGAAGGCGCTAACTACCTTGTACTTTTCGGTGACAACCTTCAGTCTACTGAGGCTACCGAAGTTTACCTCAAGGAAATCCGTAAGGCTTACAACGGCGAAGTTACCGGTCAGCAGTTTGCTGATGATCTTGCTAAGGCAATTAGATAATTGCTTGGTTAAGTACTAATTGGGGTGGCCTTTCCTAGGAGAGGCCACTTCTTTTTGAGGAAGGTAGGCAATATGAAGCATAGATCTGCATCTGATACGATTAGCATTATCGTCTTTCTGATTCCGGCGGTTCTGCTTTTCTGTGTAATACTAATTGCCCCCATGGTAATGTCGGCTTACTACAGTTTCTTTGACTGGAAAGGTCTCGGCGAGGCAAAGTTTATCGGACTCAGCAACTACAAGGAGCTGTTTACTTCGGAACTTACGCCTTTTCCGTCCGCTTTGAAGAATGTATTCATTCTTGCAGGTCTTTCTGTGTTCCTTCAGTTGCCGATTTCGCTGGGGCTTGCTCTTATTCTCGGCCGCGGTATCAAGGGAGAAAGATTCTTCCTGTCCGTAAACTTTATCCCGGTTCTGATTTCCACCGTAGTTATCGCTATGCTGTGGAAGATTATGTATCAGCCGAAAGGCTTGTTTAACAACTTGCTCAGAATTACCGGAATCCTCAAGGAGGGCGATAGCAATATCCTCTTCCTGGCCGACGGACCGAAAGGTCATTTGCTCGGATCGGTTATCGCTCCGATGCTTTGGCAGTATGTAGGTTACCACATGCTGCTTATGTATGCAGGCGTTAAGAACGTATCTCCGGAACTTCGCGAGGCAGCCATGATCGACGGTGCTACACCGTGGCAGGTTGACCGCTACATCGTTATTCCTTCGATGAAGCCGGTTATCAAGGTTTGCGTTATCTTCTCGGTAACAGGTTCCCTGAAGTCTTACGACCTTCCTGCATTGCTCGCAGGTATGAGATCCGTAACGGCTGCTTTCCCGAGCACCATGCTCATGAACCAGATGTTTAAAGCGAACAGATACGGTATGGGTAGCGCGATCGCGGTTCTCCTTATCCTGATGTGCTTCGCGTTCGCTTTGCTCATTAACTACATATTCAGAGAGAAGGATGAGTGATATGGCGAAGAAGAGTGCAATCTATCAACCGAACGAATATAGCATTCGGAAGGGCGGCAAGGCATTCGGGATCTTCGGCGTTATTATGCTTATTATATGGTCCCTCATTAACCTGTATCCTCTTTTCTGGATGATTACATTCTCCCTGAAGGATAACCAGCAGATTCAGAAAACACATCGTTTCCTGCTCCCGAAGGGTATGCCGAATGAATGGCATTGGGAGAACTACAAGGCTCTTGATTATTCCTCCCTGTTGACGTACTTCAAGAACAGTGTTATCGTTACTGCTCTTGCGATTTTGATTTCCATGGTTGCAGCCATGATGGCTTCTTACGCAATCATGAGAATTCAGTGGAAAGCCAGCAAGGCCGTGAACCGTATGTTCCTTCTCGGAATTACGATTCCCGTACAGGCTTCTCTGGTTCCCGTTTACATGATCTGTCGTTATTTTGACTGGCTGGATACGAGATGGTCTCTGATCATTCCTTACGCGGCATTCGCGCTGGCCATGTCCATATTGATTGCGAACAGTTTCATCGTAGGAATCCCGAAGGATCTCGATGAAGCGGCATACATCGACGGCTGCAGCCGTTACGGCGTATTCTTCCGTATCATCGTTCCGTTAATGCTTCCTTCGGTTTCCACCATCGCGATTTATTCCTTCCTGCAGTGCTGGAACGAGCTGATGTTTGCATCGGTATTCGTAAGCTCCAGTGAATACAGGACGTTGCCTGTCGGAGTTCAGTCCTATACCGGTACATTTACGGTTAAGTGGGGCCCGATCGGTGCCGTAATCACGATCGCAACGATTCCTATGGTTATAACGTATGTTCTGTTAAGCAGAAAGATTCAGGAAAGCTTTATCGCCGGTGCTATTAAGGGTTAATCCGTTCCTGTTTAAATTCAAAAGTCAATTCACTGTCGCAAGGACCCAAAGTCCCTGCGACAGTTTTTTTATGCCCAAAAAGGCGCGATCCGGAAATGCAAAATTACATTGCAAAAAACTCAAGAAAGTAACATTTTGCTCAAAAACGCGCAATCTTTTCCTGAAAGTTTGTGTGGTCGTCACATATGTCATATGATATAATGACAAAGATTTTGCATATATGAGAAGGGATGCGGAAGAAGAGATACCGTATCCGACAGAAGGGATGAGATTTGCAATGGTAATCAACAAGAAAGACTTTAAGAAAAGCGTACAGGACTATCTGAAGACTTTCTACCGCAGAACGGTAGAGGATGCTTCGCAGCAGCAGATCTTTCATGCTGTGGCATTTGCCGTAAAGGATTATATTGTAGACCGCTGGGCAGCCACCCAGAAGGAGTTCGAGAAGCAGGACGCGAAGACTGTATACTACCTTTCGATGGAATTCCTGATGGGCCGCGCGCTCGGTAATATTGTGATCAATCTGAAAGCGAACAAGGAAATCCGCAAGGCTCTTGAGGAGCTCGGCCTTGATCTCGACGCAATCGAGGATCAGGAGCCCGATGCAGCGCTCGGTAACGGCGGCCTCGGCCGTCTTGCGGCTTGCTTCCTCGATTCGCTTGCTACACTCGGATATCCCGCATACGGTTGCGGCATCCGCTATAAGTACGGAATGTTCAAGCAGGAGATTCGCGACGGCTATCAGGTAGAGCGTCCGGATGACTGGCTTGCAGACGGCAACCCGTTTGAGATCAAGCGTCCCGAGTACGCCTGCGAAGTGAAGTTCGGCGGTTATGTACGGTACTCGAGAGACGAGCAGGGAAGAGAGCATTTTACGCAGGAGGGCGCACAGTCCGTTCGCGCAATTCCGTATGACCTTCCGATTGTCGGCTACGGCAACAACGTTGTAAACACGCTTCGCATCTGGGATGCCGAAGCGATCGATAACTTTAACCTTGAGAGCTTTGACCGCGGTGATTATCATAAGGCCGTTGAGCAGCAGAACCTCGCAAGACTGATCTGCGAAGTGCTTTACCCGAACGACAATCACTACGCCGGCAAGGAGCTCCGCCTGAAGCAGCAGTACTTCTTCGTTTCCGCAAGCGTTCAGCGTGCGGTTGCGAAGTACATGAGCACCCATGACGATATCCACGGACTTCCGGAGAAGGTTGTGTTCCAGCTGAACGACACACATCCGACCGTAACGGTTCCCGAGCTGATGCGTATCCTGATGGATGAGTATTATGTAAGCTGGGATGAGGCCTGGAGCATCACGAACCGCTGCTGCGCTTACACGAACCACACGATCATGTCCGAAGCCCTCGAGAAATGGCCGATCGACCTCTTCTCCCGCCTGCTTCCGCGTGTATACCAGATTGTCGAGGAGATCAACCGCCGCTTCACGATTCAGCTGCAGGAGCGTTATCCGGACAACTACGATAAGCTTAAGAAGATGGCAATCCTGATGGACGGTCAGGTAAGAATGGCGAACCTTGCGATCGTTGCGGGCTTCTCCGTAAACGGTGTTGCAAGACTTCACACCGAGATCCTTAAGAAGGAACAGCTCCGTGATTTCTATGAGATTTTCCCGGAGAAGTTCAACAATAAGACGAACGGCATCACGCAGCGCCGCTTCCTGCTGCACGGCAACCCGCTTCTTGCGAACTGGGTAACCGGCAAGATCGGCGACGAGTGGATTACCGACCTTCCGCATTTGAATGAGCTGACGATTTACGCAGACGATCAGAAGTCCCAGAAGGAATTCATGAACATCAAATACCAGAACAAGCTCCGTCTGTGCGAGTACATCCGCGAGCACAACGGCATCGAGGTAGACCCGCGGTCCATCTTCGACGTTCAGGTAAAGCGTCTGCATGAGTATAAGAGACAGCTGCTTAACATCATGCATGTGATGTATCTGTACAACAAGCTCCGCATGAATCCGGACATGGATTTCTATCCGCGGACCTTCATCTTCGGCGCGAAGGCAAGCGCCGGTTACCGCCGCGCAAAGGCCATCATCAAGCTGATCAACAGCGTGGCCGATGTGGTGAATAACGATAAGAGCATCAAAGGAAAGATCAAAGTCGTATTTATCGAGAATTACCGCGTAAGTAACGCCGAGTGGATTTTCGCGGCGGCCGATGTTTCCGAGCAGATTTCCACCGCAAGTAAAGAGGCATCCGGTACCGGTAACATGAAGTTCATGCTGAACGGCGCGGTTACGATCGGTACGATGGACGGCGCGAACGTGGAGATCGTCGAGGAGGTAGGCGAGGAGAACGCATTCATCTTCGGTCTGTCCTCGGACGAGGTCATCAACTTCGAGAACAACGGCGGATACGAGCCGCGTGAGATCTTCAACACCGACCAGGACATCCGTCTTGTGATGACGCAGATGATCAACGGCTTCTACAGCCCGGAGAATCCGGAGCTGTTCCGCGAGCTTTACAATTCCCTTCTCGAGCGTAACGGCGGCGAGCGTGCCGACCAGTACTTCATCCTGAAGGATTTCCGCTCCTATGCGGCTGCGCAGGAGCGCGTTGAGCAGGCTTACCGCGATGAGGTCCGCTGGGCGAAGATGGCGCTTCTCAATGTTGCCAAATCCGGCAAATTCAGTTCGGACCGCACCATCGAGGAGTACGTAAAGGACATCTGGCACCTTAAGAAGGTAAACGTGGAGCTGTAAACAATCGCAGCGGAAATGTGAACGCAGAACTTTAAAACGACCGACCGGAGATGTGAACCGGCCGTATGCCCGAGGGCATGCGCCGGCACTTGCGTCTCCGGTCTTTTTGTATTAAAATGAAACCGGCCGCATTGCATAGCGGGCCGAATTCGGGAAAGGAGGACAGCCATGACATTTTGTTTGGAACTTCCTAAAAATGTGAAGAAGATCATCTCCGTTTTGGAAAACGCCGGCTACGAAGCATACGCCGTCGGCGGGTGTGTTCGCGATGCGATTCTCGGACGGATTCCGCAGGACTGGGATGTCACGACGTCAGCCACGCCCGAACAGGTGAAGTTACATTTTTCGCATACGGTGGACACCGGAATCGCCCACGGGACGGTGACGGTGCTATTAGGCGGTACGGGCTATGAGGTGACGACCTACCGGATCGACGGTTCCTACGAGGACTGCCGACACCCGAAGGAGGTCACGTTCACGAAGAGCCTTTCGGAGGACCTTAAGCGCAGGGATTTTACGATAAATGCGATGGCATATAACGAAAAGGAAGGACTCGCGGACCCCTTCGGCGGACGGGAGGACCTTAAGAAAGGACTGATACGGGCCGTCGGAAACCCGGAGGAGCGGTTTTCGGAGGATGCGCTCCGGATTCTAAGAGCCATAAGATTTGCCGCGCAGCTCGGATTTACGATCGATCCGGATACGGAAGCGGGCATGCGGAAGTTAGCCGGGAATCTGCAGGCGGTAAGCGCAGAACGCGTAAGAGAGGAACTCACGAAACTGCTTGCTTCGGACCATCCCGAAGAACTGGTGCGGGCGTCCGAATGCGGCCTTACGGCATACTGGCTTCCCGAGTGGGACCGGATGCTTGCGACACCGCAGCATAACGTTCATCACATCTATGACGTCGGGCGCCACACGGTAGCGGCCATACAGGCGTTGCATGAGACGGAGGAGTACCGCACGGCGGGGAAGCATGAGCAGAATCTTCTCAATTACACGATGCTTCTGCATGACGCTGCGAAGCCGCTTTGCAAGACGACCGACGAGAAGGGTTCGGACCATTTTTACGGGCACCAGAAGGAAAGCGCGGCGCTCGCAAGAGAGGTTTTAAGAAGGCTGAAATTCGACAACGAAACCGTCGATACGGCGGAGAAGCTGGTTTTGCATCATGACATCCGTTTCCGGCTTGAAGAGGGAGATGCGGAGCGGCAGGTAAGAAGGCTTGCGAACCGCATCGGCCTTTCTAATATCGCCTTGCTGTTCCCGGTGCAGATCGCGGATATCGAGGCGCAGGCGCCGAAGTACCGGGAGTCCGGCATGCGCGCGGTAGCGAGGATGCGGGAAGCGTACGCGGAAGTGGTGAGAAAGGCTTCCTGCGTCAGCTTAAAGACGCTCGCCGTCAAGGGAGCGGACCTGATGGAGGTCGGGTTTCCGGCGGGACCGGGACTCGGGGAAGTACTGAAACGGCTCCTCGAGGACGTTCTCGACAACCCGGAGCATAACACAAGAGAATATCTTCTGAATAAGGCACTTTCAGAGAAGGAATGAGAGAGAGCGGGAAGCCGTTTTCTCTCATTTTTCTTCGTGACAATTCGGGCTCTTTGTGCTATAATATATCCGATTATGGGCTTGGGAGGCCGACATGTTATCATTTCTTGGTATTTTCGAGATTGACCGTGACATTTTGCTCTATGTACAGGACAATATCCGGAGCGGTTTTCTCGATAAGATTTTTCCGAACATCACCCATCTCGGGGATGCCGGAGTCTTCTGGCTGATTCTGACGGCCGTTCTGTTATGCTTTAAAAAGACGCGCAAGGCCGGAGTTTTCTCACTCGGGGCGCTTGTCGGATCGGTTCTTCTGAACAACGTGATTCTGAAGAACGCAATCGGCCGCACGAGGCCTTACGAGCTGATCGACAGCCTTAAGCTGATCGGCAAGGCGGCATCGGATCCGTCGTTCCCGTCCGGCCACACGGCGGCGAGCTTCGCGTCCTGCACGGCAATCCTACCGAACGTGAAGAAGCGCTGGTGGGCTCCGCTCATTCTCATGGCAGTTCTGATCTCGTTTTCCAGAATCTATATCGGAATCCATTATCCGTCCGACGTTGTCGCCGGTTTCGCGAGCGGCGTGATTCTCGGTATCGCGGCAAATGTGATCGGGAACAAGGTAATTACCCGGTGGGAGAAGAGGAAAGCGCCGGAAGGAGAAGAGAGTAAAGCATGAAAGTTACGGTGATCGTTCCGTCCCTGAATCCGGACGAGAAGATGGTGAATACCGTGAAGAACATTATCGCCGAAGGCTTTGACGATGTCGTGGTTGTTAACGACGGAAGCGCGCCGGAGTACCTTCGGTACTTTGAGGAGGTCGCAAAGCTTCCCGAGGTTACGGTTCTGACGCACGAGGTGAACATGGGCAAGGGACGCGCCATGAAGACGGCGTTCTCCTACATCCTCGAAAACCGAAAGGACATTCTCGGCGTCATTACGGTCGACGCGGACGGGCAGCATCTTCCGAAGGACATGAAGGCCTGCGTTGCGGCGATGGAGCAGCAGCCCGACAAGGTGATCCTCGGCGTAAGGGATTTCTCGGGGCCGCAGGTTCCGAAGAGAAGCAAGACGGGCAACAATATCACAAAGGCGGTGTTCCGGTTCGCCTGCGGCATCCGCATCAGCGATACCCAGACCGGACTTCGGGCGATTCCCTATAAGCACCTGCCCGTGATGATCGATATTGACGGTGACCGGTACGAATACGAGACGAACCAGCTTCTCGTGATGAAGAAGAAGGGAATCGAGTTCGACGAGGTGGTAATCGATACGGTGTACATCGACGACAACGCGTCGTCACATTTTCACCCGTTCCGCGATTCCATCCGGATTTACATGATAATTCTTAAGTTCATCGGAAGTTCCCTGGTGTCCTTCCTTGTGGACTTCCTGCTGTTCACGCTGATCAACATGCTGATCGGGGACAGCATGAACGAGACCGCCCGGCTGGCGATCGCAACGGTGGGCGCCCGCGTGGTAAGTTCCCTGTTCAACTACTACGTGAACCGGAAGCTTGTCTTCAAGTCCGACGCGGACACGAAGAAATCGCTTGTCCGGTACTACATCCTGGCGGTTTGCCAGCTTGCCGCATCGTTCCTTTTAGTGGATCTGATTGCGGAGCGGATACTCGGACTCGGAGCTACGCTTCTTGAGTCGGTAATTAAGATGATTGTGGACCTGTTCCTTTTCCTGATCAGTTATCAATTCCAGCAGCGCTGGGTATTTAAGTGATAAGCACTCATAGGAGAAAGTTGTAATGAACGCAAAGAAAGTATTAAAGTATGTGGGGAGAGTTCTTCTGGTGCTCTTCGTGACCGTCCTGATACTGGCGGGAACGGTTTATCTTGTGGTTTACAAGATTTGTAACGGCCCCTCACCGGCGGCCAAGGCGGAATTCGGTTCGTCCCTTCTTGAAAGCGGACAGATGAAGTTCGTCGCAAAGCTGGTGCTTTCCAAAGAGGAAATCGAGGAGATCAACAACCGGAACTCCCGTGAGCAGATGGATACCGATTCCCTCGACACGGATCTGATTCATATTGAGAACAATGACAATCCGGATGACCCGAATGCGACACCGGTTCCTGCAGATAAGCGCGAAGTGTTCGACGAGAACGGCATCCGCATCATTGAGATTGCAGGAAGCTCCTACGTCGCGCAACTGATGATCGTCAAGGATCCGTCGCAGGTATGCGTCGGAACCACATATCCGTGGAGTGAATACGGTAAGAACCTGAATGAGATCGTAGAGAACTGCGGAGCTCTCGGCGGCGTAAACGGCGGACTTTACGAGTCCTCCGGCAACAAAGGCGGATATCCGCTCGGCGTAGTCGTGCAGAACGGACAGATTACATGTAATAAGCCTTATTCCAATAAAGGCCTTTACATGATCGCAATGAACAATGACAACATTCTGATCATCAAGAATATCGAAGGCATGAGCGAATCCGACGTCAAGAAGTACGTGGAAGAGGAAGGCATCCGCGACTGCGTATGCTTCCAGGAAGAAAGCTCCGATGCCAATAACCATTTCGTTCCGCTCGTCATCAACGGCGAGGGACGTGAGCTCAAGGGACAGGGCTCCGGCGCGAACCCGCGTACCGCGATCGGTCAGCGCGCAGACGGCGCGATTCTTCTTCTGACAACCGACGGCCGCGGTGCGAACGGACATCTCGGAGCAACGGCTGCCGACCTGATCGCCATCATGCTCGAGTACGGCGCAGTCAATGCCGCCAATCTTGACGGCGGAAGTTCTTCCTGCATGTACTACAAAGGCGAATACGTTCAGGGCAGCGTAACATTTTATTATCAGCATTCATCATGGAGACTGCCTACGGCATTCGTTGTAATGCCGAAGGGACAGTAGGGAGGGGGAGAAGCGATGGACGATTATAACGACGATTCCTTCAACCCGAATTCGTTAGGCAATTTCCGGGATGAAAGTGAACGAAAACTGTATGAAGCACTTCGGAAGAATCCGAATCTCGATTACGATCCGGAGGAGGACGAAGTAACGGAAGAGCAGTATCTTGCCATGGTGGAGCGCAAGAAGCGCATCGCCGAGCGCCGGGAAGAAGGACGTAACCGCCGGGCGCAGGAGGCCGCCGCAAGAGCTGCCAAAGAAAAGGCGAAGGACGCAAAGCGCTCGCCGAAGAAGGTGCCTGTCGCAACCAAGCCGGTTGTCCGTAAGCCGAAGCCGGAGAACGATCCGGAAGGCGAAGATGCAATCATGTACGGCAGCAAGCGGAAGCTTACGCAGAAGGAAAAGGACCGTAACGGCCGTAAGATTTTCTACATCTGCCTCGGCATTTACGCGCTGGTACTTATCATTTTAGGATTTATCTTCCTTCGTTACACGGACAAATGCCTGCGCCGTTACGAGGCAACCCGTTACGAGAACGCAATCGACGATCTCGTGAAGGAATTCACTTTAAAGGTGAAGGACGGAACGGTACTCAACATGGTTAAGATTCCCGAGCACGCCTGTGTATTCGAGAGCGAGGACCTGTACCGGACGACCTACCTGAACCTGCTGCAGTCGAGCGGAACATTTTCCTACGAGAAAGACAAGAAGAGCTACGATACTTCGCATCCGGTTTATGACATCTTCTCGTCGGACGGAAGTTTGGTGGCCAAGATTAGGCTGAAATCGGTCAATCAGAAGACAATCTTCGCAATCCTCACCGTCGGCGACTGGGTAATCGATTCGGTAACGCCGAGCTTCAGCGTAACGACCAACACCTACCGGATTTCGATTCCGGACAACTACAAGGTTACCGTGAACGGAATCGGCGTAACGGATGAGTTCCGTAAGGGCGAGCCGGTACCGGTTGAAGTGAAGCTTGCCGAGGACGTTCTCGCGCATGTCCGTATCCCGTCGGTGGTTACTTATGAGATTGACGGACTGGCCGAGGAACCCACGATCGTGATCTACAACGGAACCGGTGAGGAAGTTCCTTTCACGCCGGACGCGAACGGCAACATCAAGATTGAGGCCCAGGTCGGAACGAAGCCCGATACGATGTCGCAGGACCGTCACGATTTCGCGCTTGAGACCGCGCAGATGTGGACCGATTTCCTGACCCGCGACCTCGGCGGATCCAATTACGGACTCGGAACGATTCAGAAGCGTCTCATCAAGGATTCCTACTACTACAAAGAGGCAGACCACTACGCGCACGACGTGGATATCACATTTATCAGCGATCACCGCGACGCGAAGCCGAAGTATACCGACGTATCCGTGACGGATTACACGGAGTACAGCGACGAATGCTACTCCTGTCATATTCAGTTCACCAAGAACATGATCCTGATCAAGACCGGACAGCTTCGTACGGTAACCGTCGACACGACGAACTTCTACGTATACGTGGATGACAGCGACGACGGCGTGATCAACCCGCACTGGTGCGTGGCGGACATGAAGACAACCACCAAGACAACCGAAACGGAAGCCACTGAATAAAACGAACGGGCTGTCGCTAAGCGACGGCCCGTTTTGTATATTCATCGGATTCGGCTCCTTCTGTGGTAGTAGTTCTTGTACTCGGAGGGGGTGCAGTCCTTCGCCTGGCGGAACACGCGGTTGAAGGTCGCTATCGAGGTGAAGCCGGACTGCATGGCAACGTCGGTGACCGACATGTGAGGGCTCAGAAGAAGCGCTTCGGCCGCCTTCACGCGGCGCTCGTTCAGGTAGTTGTAATAGGACTGTCCCGTGAACTGTTTAAACAGCCGCGAAAAATGAAATTTTGAAAAGCCGGCAAGCGAAGCCGCCTTCTCGAGCGTGATTTCTTCTGCGTAGTTGGTATTGATGTAGGAGATGACATTGTTCAACTTCTCCACATATTCCTGCTGCTTGCCGACGCTCACATCCGGGAAACGGACATCCGCACGGACGTGCTGACGCCCGAGGTGCACGAAGAACTGCAGCAGATAGGAGTAAATCATCGAAATCCGCATTGTCTCGGAGCGTTTGTTGTATTCCTCCGTGATTTTATTAAGAAGTTCCACTTCCGTCCGGTGAACGGCCGGCGAGGAATCCGCTGAGAAAAGCACCGGCTGGGAAAGAATCGGGGTAATCGTGGAAAAATCCTCCACGGAATTGAAAACGGAGAGGTCGAACATGATAATCAGGCGCTTCCCCGTGGGCGGTGCCGTCAGTGTATGAAGGTCCCCGGGCGGAATCAGAAGAATGTCATAGGGATTCAGCTCGTAGGTACGGTTCCGGTTGTTGATGAATACCGTATAGCCGTTTTCAATCGGCATGATGATTTCCGCGGCCGAATGCCAGTGGGTATCATAGTTCCGGGTCTGCTGATTTATGTATAAAAGAACGGAATGATTGTCTTCGTAAGAAACCCGTTCGTAAGTTTCCTGAAGTTCTTTCGCCATCCTTGACATGGGGAGCCTCCTTAAGATTTTATTATTCGTTTTGCCCAAAAACAAATGTTGCTAAACGAAAAATCACTAATATGCACAAAAAACGGAGTAAAAAACGGCTGTTTTTATGACATGTAAGGGCATTTTCACGAGGAAAACAGGTGTACATTGGGGTAAATGCCATTAACATACCCATTTTTTGCACAATTTCGGCTGAAAAATCGGACTGTAATTTGGTTAAAAACGATGATTTAGCAATATTTGATTATATAATAGCAAAAAATGAAGTGCATTTGCAACACATTTTTTATATAATGTTTGCACATCATGGTGATTTCTGGGGTGCTGCGTCTGCCGGACCTTCGGTTTGTAGCGGAATGTACCACCAGAACGGAGGGTTCAATGTTAAAATTTTTAAAGAAAAAGAGCGTATACTGGTCGGTTATTATCGCTGCAGTAGTCATCTTTCTTCTTGTCTGGAACGGCGTGACGAAGAAGACGGACTATTCCGACAAGTATAAAGGGTTCGACGTCTCCAAAGTTGAGGGTGAGGGACGTTCCGATTCCTACAGCGCTTACCTGTACCGTCATCAGGGTGCGGCATATCCGGCAACGGATATCCCCGTAGATCTGAAGAGTGCGACCGGTGAGCAGTTTGAATTTGCTGACGAACACGGAGAAACCGGTGTTCTGAAGTCTTATGAAGGCGGTTTCATTGAATTGAAGGTGGATGTGCCTGAGACCGGATTCTATAATATCCGTCTTGTGTACTATCCCGACCAGGATTCCTCCCGCGGCGTTGAAATCCAGAGAGTTCTCAAAATCAGAACGGCTTCCGAAAAGAACAAGAGTTTTGATGAGATCCAGTCTCCTTTCAACGGTGCGGATAAACTTATGTTCCCGCGTATTTACACGGATGCTGCAGCTCCGAAGAAAGATAACCGCGGAAACGAAATCCGTCCGAGTCAGAAGGAAGCTCCCCGTTGGGAGACTGTCTATATTAAGGATGAGCTCGGATATATTATCGAGCCCTATCAGTTCTATTTTGAGAAAGGTGAGAATACCATCCGTCTGGATGCGGCTCAGGAGCCCCTTGTTCTGAAGGAGCTCACGCTTACTGCTGTTCAGAAGCGCGATAACTATGACGCTTATCTTTCCAAGATGACCGCAGAGCATGGCGCAGTTACCGCCAACAAGAATTCCGTACGGGTTGAGGGAGAATCTGCGCAGTATCGTTCTTCTCAGTCTCTCTATCCGCTGTATGACCGCTCCTCCGCAGTCACCTATCCTTACAGCGTAACCAAGCAGGTTCTCAACATGATCGGCGGTGAGAACTGGAAGATGCCCGGACAGTGGATTGAATGGGAAGTTGACGTTCCCGCTGACGGTTATTATGAAATTACTATGAAAGCAAGACAGAACTACAACCGTGGTTTCGTATCCTGCCGTACCCTCTATTTAAACGGCGAGATTCCTTTCGATGAGGTTTCCACGATTCAGTTCGCTTTCTCCAGCGACTGGAAGATGCAGACGCTGAGCGATGCAAAGGGCAATCCCTACAAGTTCTATATGCATAAGGGAATCAACACGATCCGCCTTGAGGTTACTCTCGGTGAGATGGGTAACATCCTGAACCGCATGAACGACAGCGTGTTCCGTATGAACTCCATGTATCGTCAGATTCTCGTTCTGACCGGTACGACTCCGGATGAAAACCGTGACTATAACATTGCCACGCGTTATCCCGCAGTTGTAGCCGCAATGTCGGATGAGTACAAGGTACTCTACAAGCTGATTGACGACCTCGTAGCATACACCGGTGAGAAAGGCTCCCAGGTTACTGCCTGCCTGACGCTTGCCGACCAGCTCGAGAAATTCTCGAAGGACGATGCCAAGATTCCGAAGAACTTGGTTATGTTTAAGAATAATGTAAGTTCCCTCGGTTCCGCCATCCTTACCCTGAGCGATTCCCAGCTCGATATCGACTACATCGTCGTTTCGGGTTCCGACGCCAAGGTGAAAAAGGATACCGCGAACTGGTTCCAGAAAGCATTCCATGAAGTTCGTGCTTTCTTCGCTTCGTTCGTTGTAGACTACAATGCAATCGGTAACGTATACGGTGACAACATCGAAACCATTACGGTTTGGATCTTCGCCGGACGTGACCAGAGCACAATCCTTAAGTCCATGATTGATGACACCTTCGTTCCGACTTACGGAATCGGTGTTAACGTTGACCTGATTACAGCGGATGTACTTCTTCCCGCAACCGTTGCCGGAACCGGTCCGGACGTTGCGCTCGGCGTGGCGGGTGCCGAACCCGTCAACTACGCTTTGCGAGGCGCGGCGTGCGATTTGACGCAGTTCAAGGGCGACCCCGTGGAAGGCATCCGGAGTTTCGAAGAAGTTGCTTCCGAGTTTGTGGATTCCGCATTTGTCGGCTACCGTTACGGTAAGGGCGTATATGCGATTCCGGAAACCCAGTACTTCAACCTGATGTTCTACCGTACCGATATCTTCGAAGAACTCGGTATTGAGCCTCCGAATACATGGGACGATCTGATTACGATTCTTTCCACGATTCAGAAGGCACACATGGATGTCGGTATTCCTTCTACCGAGCGTAAGATTAATAACGTAGCAAACCCGGATATGAACGGTTTCTATGCACAGCTCTACCAGAGAGGCGCTTCGCTGTACTCTCCGGAAGGCGACCGCGTAATGCTTGACACCGACGTGGCAATCGAAGCGTTCGAAAAGTACACGATGTTCTTCACGCATTACAACACACCTCGTGACTATGCGTTTGTAGACCGTTTCCGTACCGGTGAGATGCCTTTGGCATTTGCCGATTACAACAACTTCAATACATTGTGCGTATCCGCACCCGAGATCAGAGGTCTTTGGGATATGGCAATCATGCCCGGTACTTACGTAACCGACGAGAACGGAAACCATGTAGACCTTGACGGCGACGGCGAGGACGACATCAACCGAAGCGTTCAGTGCTGGGGCGTATGTACCATGATTCTTGAGAACAGCAAGAAGCATAAAGAAGCCTGGACGTTCGTACAGTGGTGGGCAAGCGCAGACATTCAGGCCCGTTACGGTATGGAGCTTGAGGCTGTCATGGGTGAGTCCGCACGTTACGCAACGGCTAACCGCAAGGCATTCGACCAGCTCGCATGGAGCGCAAGGGAGCGTGAAGTTCTCCTTGCTCAGTGGGAGTGGGTAGTCGGAACGCCTGAGGTTCCCGGCGGTTACTACACCACAAGACATATCGTTAATGCGGTCCGCCGCGTTATCAACAACTACGAAGATCCGCGTGAGACCCTTCTGGATTACACCCGTGATATTAACGAAGAAATCCATAAGAAGAGAGTTGAGTTCGGTCTGGATAAGAAATAAGGAAGGAGGAAACACGTTATGAGTTATGCAAATTGGCGCAGACAGAAACAATTACGCCGCAAGTTTATGTGGCGCGACGTCAGAACATACAGGACATGTTACCTTTTCCTTGCTCCTTATGCTTTGATCTTCACGCTCTTCTATGTAGCACCGGTTATCGTATCCATCTGGTACGGCTTTACCTATTATAATGTACTGCAGCCGGCACGCTTCATCGGTATGCAGAACTACATCAACCTGATCCTGGTTGACGATATCTTCCTTACCGCAGTTAAGAACACCTTCCTGATTGCGGCAATTACCGGACCGGTAGGATATATCGCGGCATTCCTTTTCGCATGGCTGATTCACGAGCTGCCGAAGAGAATCCGCGCATTTGCCGTATTGATTTTCTACGCGCCTACGATTTCCGGTCAGGTTTACCTGATCTGGACGTTCATCTTCTCCGGCGACTCCTACGGTTATGCAAACGCCTACGGTGTTCAGCTGGGACTTTTGGAAACTCCGAGACTGTGGCTGACTGACCCGAGATACATGATGACAATCGTTATCATCGTTATCCTGTGGGCATCCCTCGGTACCGGATTCCTCTCCTTCATCGCAGGTCTTAACACGATTCCGGATGACCAGTACGAAGCAGGTTATGTGGACGGTGTTAAGAACCGTTGGCAGGAGCTTTGGTACATCACCCTTCCGAACATGAAGTCCATGTTGATGTTCGGTGCGGTTATGTCCATTACGACCGCGTTCAACACGGCCGACGTTACCATGGCGCTCTGCGGCTTCCCGAGTACCGACTATGCCGCACGTACCGTTGTTACCCACCTGATCGACTACGGCCAGCAGCGTTTCGAGATGGGATACGCTTCCGCAATTGCAACAGTGCTGTTCCTCTGCATGTACCTGTGTAACAAGTTCATCCAGAAGGCACTGAGCAGACTTGGAACCTGATAGGAGGGAATGACGATATGAAAAAGATTAAAGCCGGAAGACAGCCGAACCGATCACTGGCCGGTGATATCGGTGTAGGAATTGTCCTGATTTTGTTTGGATGCTTTTTCGCATTCCCGCTTGTATACGTAATCAACTCCGCGTTTAAACCGCTCGATGAGTTGTTTGTATACCCGCCGAAGCTGTTTGTGCGTAACCCTACGACGAAGAACATCACCGATATGTTCCTTCTGATGAATAAACAGGGTATCATCACATTTACCCGTTACGCATTCAACTCTTTGTTAATCACCGCTGTCGGAACCGCAGGTCACATCCTGGTAGCTTCCATGGCAGCATACGTACTTGCCAAGTACCGTTTCCCGGGATCGGGTCCCATTTTCAAGATGGTTACCGTAGCTCTTATGTTCAACGGTTACGTTCTTTCCATCCCGAACTACCTGATCATGTCGAGACTCGGATGGGTTGATACCTACCTTGCATTGATCATCCCGGCATTTGCTTCCCCGATGGGACTCTTCCTTATGAAACAGTTCATGGAGTCGAGTATCCCTGATGTTCTGATCGAGGCAGCCAAGATAGACGGTGCGAAAGAAGGAAGAATCTTCATGACGGTCGTTATGCCGCTTGTTAAGCCGGCTATCCTGACCCTGATGATCTTCTCCATTCAGAGTTTGTGGAACAACGTAGGTACGACCTACATTTACTCCGAGGAATTAAAGACCTTGCCTTTCGCGCTCCGTACCCTTGCACAGGGCGGTGTAGCCCGAACCGGTGTATCCTCGGCATCCACGCTGTTCATGATGATTCTGCCTGTCGCATGTTTCATCTTCTCACAGAGCAACATTGTTGAGACAATGGCAAGCTCCGGTATTAAGGAATAAGGAGGAAAGTAACAATGAAAAAAAGAATTGCCACGATCCTTCTTCTGGTTTGTCTGGTGCTTACAAGCATCCCGACCGCCTATGCCGGAGAAGACGATTGGTATACTTACACTTATAACTACTGGGGCGATGCGGTTGCATCACCGGATGCCTACTCCGTTGAGGAAGTCCTTTACGGACGTTCCTTCGGCGACGAGGTCGGCGTATTCTGGAACCCCGAGAGTCTTTTCGTAATTGACGATCTGCTTTATGTTGTCGACACCAAGAACAACCGTATCGTAGAGCTGCAGTGGACACAGGGTGAATTCGAACTTGTCCGGATCATCAACAAGCTGCAGGTTTCCGTCAGCAAGAAAGACGAAATGATGATTGGCGACGATTGTGTTCTGACGTTGCTTCAACCCGGTGACATCTTCGTAAAGGCTATCGACAAGGAAACCCGTGAGAAAGTTTACGGAAAGTACCTCGGTTCGCTGTACATTCCTCCGGAGAAGCCGAAGGAAGAGACGAAGCCCGAAGAAACCACCGATGAAACCGATGAGGATTCTTCTTCCTCTTCGAGTGATTCCGAGGACGGCGCAGAGCCTTCCGACGGTGAAGACGGTGACGGCGGTGAAGACGGTGACGGTGAGGACGGCGACGGTGAGGACGGCGAAGACGGCGAGGACGTAGTTGCTAAGCCCGCTGCCGACGTTGAGAACGTCATCAAGAAAGAACTGAAGCGCGACTACGATTTCTATATCGCAGACACGAAGAACCACCGCATTATCCACTGCGATTATGAGCTGAATGTCATCGACGTTTTGGATAATCCGCAGGATGAGACGCTGCCGGAGAACTTCGAGTTCCTTCCTTCCCGTTTCATCGTTGATGATGCTTTCCGTTATTATGTACAGGCTCAGAACATTAACTCCGGTCTGATGGAGTTCACGAAGGACGGAACCTTCACCGGTTATATCGGAGCGAGCCCCGTTACCGTTTCCTTTATCCAGAGAATCTGGAGAAAGATTCAGACGAAGGCCCAGAGAGCCCGTACCAAGCAGTATGTTCCTACCGAGTACAATAACGTTGCGCTTGATTCTGACGGTTTCCTTTATGTAACGACCAACTCCCTTTCCGACGCGGAAATCGCTGCCGGAACCGGAAAGCCGATTCGTAAGCTGAATGCTATGGGAACCGATATCCTGATCCGTAACGGTAACTTCTACCCGATCGGTGATCTTCATCCGGGCAACAGTAAGTCCATCTCCGGCGCATCCGCATTTGTCGATGTGGTGACCTTTGAGAATGAAACTTATGCATGTCTTGATAAGACAAGAGGACGTGTTTTCGTATACGACTTCCAGGGCAACATGCTTTATGCCTTCGGTAACTCGGGTATGAATGAGGGATGTTTCCTGAACCCTACCTCCATCGTTAAGCTGAATGAAGAGACACTCGCCGTGCTTGACCGTTTCTGCGGTACCATTACCATCTTCGCGTTGAACGATTACGGTAAACTGGTAAATAAAGCACTGAGCCTCTACCGTGTCGGTGAGTATGACGCTTCCGCCGATGTATGGCGCGAAGTACTGAAGTATAACGGTAACTGTGAACTGGCTTATGTCGGTATCGGACGTTCCCAGCTTCGTCAGGGCGAGTACAAGAAGGCCATGGATAACTTCGAAATCGTAAGAGATTCCAGAAACTACTCCAAGGCATTCAAGTATTACCGTGAGCAGGTTGTAGAGGATAACATCGTTTGGTTCATCGTAGTCCTCGCAGCATTGATTATCGTTCCGAAACTGATCCGTAAGATTATCCGTTTGAGAAAGGAGATTAACGAAGCATGAGTAAAGTACTCTCCAAAATTCTCGGTTTCTTTACGGGAGCAGGATTCAAGAATTATCTGAAGAGCCTGAAATACAGCCTTTACATGATTCTACATCCGTTTGACGGTTCCTGGGATCTCATTCATGAGAAGAGAGGCTCCCTGGCAGCCGCACATACCATCGTCATCCTGACACTGCTCACCAATATCTGGGATATGCGTTTTTCCAACTTCATGGTTAACCATACCCGCTGGATTGAAGTAAACATTGTCATGAGACTGGCGAGTATCCTGGTTCCGCTGTTTATCTGGGTGCTTTCGAACTGGTGTCTTACGACTCTGTTCGACGGCAAAGGACGGTTTAAGGATATTTACATGGCAACCGCTTATTCCTTTACGCCTTACGTGTTGATCGGAATTCCGATGATCTTCGTAAGTAACGTAGTAACCATGGAAGAAGGCGTGTTCTACACCTACTTTAACGTATTCGCGTTAATCTGGTGCGTTTTCCTGATTCTGTGCGCAATGATGATGATTCACGACTACGGTCTCGGCGGCGGTCTCCTTTCGACGATCGCATCCATCGCCGGTATGGCAGTCATCATGTTCATCATTCTGTTGTTCTTCAGCTTGATCAGTGATGCGGTTGCTTATTTCGTCTCAATCTATAAAGAAGTCGCATTGCGAGTCGGTTAACGTAGGAGGCACAGAGAATGAAGAAAAAACTGATTGCATACGGAATCACCTGCGTTATCATTGCCGTGCTGACGTTTTTGGCGATTAAGTTCGGCGGAGACAAGGATGTGACTCCGGAACAGATTGAGCCCTATCGTTTGGATTCGGACGTATCGCTTGATATGCAGACGATTTCGAACGGAAAGGTTTCACTGGATTTCTATCCGGCACCGGACAACTTTAACTTTATTTTCCATGATCAGAACGGCAAAGACTGGTCGGCCCTTCCCGAAGGCGCCAGCACTTCCGGATATGATCTCGTTCAGTCCATGCTGTACGTTGAGTACAAGGACTACAACGGACATAAAGGTCATCTGACCAGCTATGCAGACTGTATCAAGAAAGAGAACTACACTTATGAAGTTCTTGCCGATCAGAATGCAATCCGTATCGATTTTACGATCGGTCAGATTTCCAAGACCTATTACATTCCTCAGGCTATGTCGGAGACCCGTTACGAGGAACTCCGTGCCATGGTTTCCGAGCAGGGTGCCAAGAACATCCGTGACTGGTACAAATGCTACAACCCCGAGAAGTTACAGGGTAAAGACGAGTGGGATGAACTTGTTAAGAAGTATCCCGACCTCGCCCAGGGCATTAAGGTGTATGAGCTCTTCGGTAACCTGAAGAACTATCAGAAGGAGAAACTCGAAAACGAGCTGAACGAACACGGTTACACCAGAGAAGACTACGAGAAGGACCTCGAGTATGCAACCGCGGAAGACTCCTCCGAAATCAAGCCTACCGTGAACATTTCCATGTATCTGAGACTTGACGGAAACAACCTCGTTGTTGAGATTCCTTATGACAGCATTGAGTACTATGATGACTATGTTATCACCGGACTTCAGGTTCTGCCTTTCATGTGTGCTTCCGGTCTGGATGACGAAGGTTACCTCTTCGTTCCCGACGGTTCCGGCGCACAGATCGATTTCAACAACGGTAAGACCGCATCCAGTACCTACAGCGCAAGAGTGTATGGCTGGGACTACGGTCAGACCCGTGAAGAAGTCGTAAACGACCCGGTTATCCGTTATCCCGTTTACGGTATCGCATTTGAAAACCGTAATGCAGCTCTCCTCTGCATGCTTGAGGACGGCGCATGCTACGCGAGAATCGAAGCGGATATCTCCGGTAAGAGCCACAATTACAACTATGTAACGAACGAATACCTGATTGTCCACAACGATCTGGCAGATGTATCCGGACGTTCCCTCGAAGAGATTTACATCTATGAGAGCAAGCTTCCGGCAGGCGAGAAGCTGGTGCTTCGCTACCAGGGTGTTGATTCTGCGAATTATGTGGACATGGCAAAGGACTATCGCAGCTACCTGCAGAACCGTTATCCGGAGCTTACGGATAAGGTTACGAAGACCGGCCTTGCTTCCGCAGTAGAAGTAATCGGTTCCATCATCAAGGTTCAGCACATTCTCGGTTTCCCGAAGGATCTGCCTTACGCCCTTACGACTTATGAAGAGATGCAGAGTATTCTGACTGACATTCATGATTCCGGTTGGAACGGCGTAAACGTAATCCTGAACGGATGGTTCAACCGCGGTGTTATTCATGACTGGCCGGATGATATCGACCTGATTCGCCGCTTAGGTAAGAAGAAGGAGTTCACGAAGCTTCTTGATACGATGAAGAACTACGGCTATTCCGTTTCCGGTAAGTCTGAGTTCCAGTTCGTATACAACAATAAAACGTTTGATTCCTTTGTTGCAAGAAGAGACGCAGCCCGTTACCTTTCGAGAGAAGTTGCCGAGTTCTATCAGATCAGTAATGTCTGGTACGGCGAAGATAAGGAAGCAGACACCTACTACTATGCGAGACCGAGTTTCAGTATGAAGGGTATCGATTCCTACATCAAGGATGCCGACAAGCTCGGAATCAAGAATGTTGCTTTCGGAAGTGTCGGAAGCAAGCTCGGAGCAGACTACCGTACCAAAGACCCGGTAAGCCGTCAGGGAGTACTGAATCTGCAGAGAGACAAGCTTTCCTCCTTAAACAGCCGCGAGAATGTCATTTATGACGGTAACGATTACGCGATTCCTTATGCGGATCTGGTTGTTAATTTCCCGATTCATGCGGAAGGTACCAGTATCGAAGATGATTCGATTCCGTTCTTCCCGATTGCGCTTCACGGTTATGTCCGTTACACCGGTGATTCCGTAAATATCACGAACGACTACATTTCGAACCTTCTGCATTCCGCAGAAACCGGAGCGGGTCTGTACTTCGTATTTATGGATGCTGAGGGTGATGAACTTCAGGAGTCCGATTTCACTTATTACTTCGGCGCGAACTACGATTCCTGGAAGGATGCAGCCAAGACTCTTTACAAGAGATATGAAGCAGATTTCGGTGCTTTGACTGCCGAAACGATCGAAAATCATGAAAAACTTGACGAAGGTATCTATCTTACAGTATACTCTAATGGAACGAAAGTATATGTGAACTACAGAACCTTCGACTATACCACATCAGACGGCGTAGCCATTCCGGCTCAGGACTGGGTGGTTAAGAAAGGAGGAAACTAATGGCCAAGAGTAAGCAAAAGACGATGGCGAAGAGTAAAGCCATTGCGGGATACCTGTTTATTCTCCCGTTCCTGATCGGTTTCTTCCTGTTCCTGCTGTTGCCGCTCGGACAGTCCCTGTACATGTCATTTTGTTCGGTAACCGCAACAAGCGGTGAGGGTCTCATTTACGATTTCATCGGATTGAAGAACTACAATGACGTATTCTTCAAAGACCCGAACTACGTACCCCGTCTTCTGGACGAATTGAAGAACATGGCCCTGTTTGTTCCGGGCACATTGATATTCAGCTTCTTCATGGCGATTCTTTTGAACCAGGAGTTCAAGGGAAGAGCAGTTGTTCGAGCCATTTACTTCCTGCCGGTTATCCTTTCTTCCGGTATCATGCTCGGACTTGAGACGAACAACTCCCTGCTGGGAGCCATGAAGAACGCGATTTCAAAAGATAACTCACTGACATCCATAACGAAGACTCTTGAGAGTATTCTGTTGACCGGTGAGAGTGCAAGTAAGTTCTTTGAATACGTTATTAACCTCGTAAACCAGGTATATAACATAGCTATTGCATCCGGTATCCAGATCATCATCTTCCTTTCCGGTCTGCAGACCATCTCGCCGAGTATGTACGAGGCGGCGAAGATTGAGGGATGTACCTCATGGGAGAGTTTCTGGAAGATTACATTACCGATGATCAGTTCCCTTATTCTGGTTAACGTAATTTATACCATCGTGGATTTCTGTACGAAGTCCGACAGCCAGTTGATGACCTTGATCACGACAACGCTCTTCAAAGAATTCAACTACGGTCTCGTATCCGCGATGTCCTGGGTTTACTTCGCAATCATAATGGTAATACTCGGCATATTATCATTCATTATCTCAAGGTGGGTATACTATTATGACTAGAAGAGAAAGATATCAGTATTTCAAAGAAAGAAACCGCAAATCCGGCGGATATCTGCTGCGAAAGAAGATCGGTTCCGCAATCTTTCGCTTTTGCCGAGCAGTATTGATCTTCGGATTGTGCTTTCTCATTTTGCAGCCTTTGCTTCATAAGATTTCCCTGAGCTTTATGACAAAGGATGACCTGTTCGACCGTACCGTTATCAGTGTTCCGAGACATTTCTCGACACAGGCTATCCGGTATGCTTGGCAGTTGATGTTTAAGTTTAAACCGTTCTGGACATCCATCTCCATCGGTATTGTTGTAGCCTTGGTTCAGGTGCTGTCCTGTACGCTTGTCGGTTACGGCTTTGCACGGTTTAAATTCCCGTTGAAGAATGTATGGTTTGCGTGCGTAATCATATTGATCGTTGTTCCGCCGCAGACCCTGCTGACCCCCATGTACATGATTTTCTCGAACTTCGACGTTCTCGGGATTATCAAGGCTACACACGGTGGCAAAGGTATTAACCTTCTCGGTTCCGCATGGACGTATGTTGCGGTATGTGCCGGCTGCGGCGGTTATAAGAGCGGTCTGTACATCTACATGATGCGTCAGCACTTCAGAAACGAGCCGAAGGAACTTGAGGAAGCTGCATACGTAGACGGTTGCGGTAAGCTCCGCACCTTCTTCCAGATTCTTCTTCCCGGTGCAAGACCGATGATGGTTTCCTGCTTCCTGTTCGCCTTCGTATGGTGGTGGACCGACGGTGTTTACTCCAGAATCTTCTTCGCAAGAGGTTACGGATGGTATACCGTTGCCAACTGTCTCTCCGGCCTGGTTGAAAACCTGAACCATGAGTACAAGAAGATGTTCGGTGTCGGCGGTTCCGCCGGTACCGCAGTACCGGTTGCATATGGTAACCAGATCCTTGCAGCAGGTACGTTGATTTCTCTGGTTCCGCTGATCGTCATTTATTTGGTGGCCCAGAAGAGCTTTGTCGAAAGTATCAGCCAGAGTGGTATTAAGGGCTGATGGCAGAGCCGGTTTATTTCGAATTAAAGTCGTGACGACGGCTTTAAGATAATCAGAGTCCAGGGCACGGGGGCGCCCTTCATACTCTGTTATCAATAACGGTAACAGGTTGGCCTTGGAAATCTGAATCACTTTTTAAAGGAGGATCCTTAAATGAAAAACGCAAAGAAAGTCATTCTTTCTCTTTCCGTTGTAGCATGCATGTTTGCTGCTATCGCTTGCGGTAAGAAAGAAGAAAAGACTGAAGCTACCCCTACGCCTAGCCAGGCTGCAACGCAGCAGGCAACGCAGGAAGTAACCCCTACTGAGGCTCCCAGAGACCTCAAGGGCTTGGAAGTAACCCTTATCGACTGGTGGTCAGGAGATGACTGGGACAAAGCTAACAACGCTTACCAGGAAGCTTTCTATGACATGCTTCACCAGGCTGAGAAAGACCACAACTTCTCCTTCAAGCGTCAGAACGCCGGTTTCGACTGGGGCAATGCTTATAAGGAAGGTGTAGCACTTTCCATCACGAATAACGAGCCTATCGGTTCCATCGTTACGATGGATAACCGTTGGATCGCAGCTCTGATGGGTGCTGGTCAGTTCTTGGATGTTTCCAAGTACCCCTCTGTAGACTGGAACGACACAAAGTGGAACCAGGCAGTTAAGGAAGTTATGTCCGTTAACGGCGGTATCTATGGTTTTGCTTACGGCGCTGAGGCAAGAACCGGTGTGTTCTTCAACAAGGCGATCTTCAAGCAGCTCGGTGTTGATGTAAACCTTCCTTATGACCTTCAGAAGGAAGGCAAGTGGAGCTGGGATGAGTTCCTTAAGCTCTGCAAAGACCTTACCAAGGATACGAACAACGACGGTGTTATCGATATCTACGCTGTAGCTGGTCAGGACTATCTTGTATCTTATGGTGCTCTGCAGTCCAACGGTACTTTCGTTATCACGAAGGACAGCAACGGTCTCCTTAAGGTTAACGCTGATGATCCTGCAGTTCTTGCTGCTCTTAACTTTGTACGTACTCTGCATGATGACGGTTACTTTATGCCTACTCCTGGTACTCCTGGCGACGGTGAGTCCGGATGGACTTGGGACTGGTTCAGACCTGCTTTCAACGAAGGCAAGACTGCAATGCGTATCGAGGAAGAGTGGGTTGATACCCAGCAGCTTACCGGTACCGGTATTGACTTCGGTTTCGTTACCTTCCCTTACGGTCCTAACGTAGGTAAGGCTGTTTCCATCATTCGTGAGAACATTCTCTTCGTTCCTTCTTGCGAGAAGACCAAGAGCGTTGCTGATGATATCATGTACGCTTACAACTGGTACTGCTCCATTCCGGAAGGCTATGAGAACGACGATGCTAGATGGAAAGCAAACTATGACTGGAAGTTCGAAGATGAGAGAGCTGTAGACGAGACTATCCGTATCATGGTAGTTACCGGAAAGCAGTACATGTATGATGCTACTCTTATTCCTAACTTCTCCGACGCTTGGAGCGGCGGTGACGGTTGGAGTGGCGAGCTTGAGAACGGCAAGACCGCTTCCGAGCTTCTTGAGTCCTGGACTCCTACATGGCAGACTCTTGTTGATGACTTCAACGCTAAGTTTAAGTAAATCGTTGTAGTTTCTTAGACTCTTTTCCCTTTGGGAGGGGAATTCCTTCGGGAATTCCCCTCTTATCACAGAGGGCAGAAAATGCCCTTTGTGATAAGAGACCCCAAAGGGTTTCTTTATAAAAGAATAAAGCGCGTAAGGCAAAACGGAGGGAAAATGAACACACCCGCATACCAGGATGAAACGAAATCGTTCAAGGAAAGAGCCGCTGCACTTGTTGCGGAGATGACGCTCGAAGAGAAGGTCTTTCAGACACTGTTCAACGCGCCGGCGATAGAGCGGCTCGGCGTAAAAGCATACAACTATTGGAACGAAGCTCTGCACGGCGTTGCAAGAGCGGGTGTCGCGACGGTATTTCCGCAGGCAATCGGCCTTGCGGCAGCTTTCGACGAGGATATGATGGAAGAGATCGGCGATACGATTTCCACCGAGGCACGCGCCAAATTCAACATGCAGGCGAAATACGGCGACCGTGATATCTATAAAGGACTGACCTTCTGGTCCCCCAACGTGAACATGTTCCGTGACCCGAGATGGGGGCGCGGCCATGAGACATACGGTGAGGATCCGTATCTGAGCAGCCGTCTCGGTGTCAGATTTATCGAAGGGCTGCAGGGACATGATGAGAAGTATATGAAGGTTGCGGCGTGCGCGAAGCATTTTGCGGTGCACAGCGGCCCGGAGGACCTACGGCATGAGTTCAACGCAAAGGTATCCGAGCAGGATCTTTATGAGACCTACCTGCCGGCTTTCGAGGCGTGCGTCCGGGAAGCGAAAGTGGAAGCCGTTATGGGCGCTTACAACCGCACCAATGACGAGCCGTGCTGCGGAAGCAAAAAGCTCCTTGTCGATATCCTGCGCGGCAAATGGGACTTCGACGGCCACGTTACCTCCGACTGCTGGGCTTTGAAGGATTTTCATGAATTCCATATGGTTACGAAGAATGAAGAGGAGACCGTGGCGCTTGCGATGAACAACGGCTGCGACCTCAACTGCGGCAATATGTACATACATCTTCTGCAGGCCGTAAAGGACGGACTTGTCGAGGAGAAGACGATTGACCGCGCGCTCACACGTCTGTTTACGACGCGAATGAAGCTCGGACTGTTTGATAAGCCCGAGGAGGTTCCGTTCAATAAGATCGGATACGATCAGGTGGATACCGCTGAGAACCGTGCCCTCAATCTGAAGGCAGCAAGGAAGACGATTGTTCTTCTGAAAAATGAGAAGGATATTCTTCCTCTTTCGCTTGATAAGATTCAGACGATCGGCGTGATCGGACCGAATGCGGACAACCGGAAAGCGCTTGTCGGAAACTACGAGGGCACCGCGTCCGAATATATTACCGTTCTCGAAGGAATCCGCGAGTATGTTGGAGACCGCGCACGCATCTTCTATTCGGAGGGCTGCCATCTCTTTAAGGACCGCGTGCAGGGACTCGGACAGCCGAATGACCGTCTTGCCGAGGCGAAGGCCGTAGCGGACATGAGCGATGTTGTTATTGCGGTAATGGGACTGGATCCGGGCCTTGAAGGCGAAGAAGGCGACCAGGGTAACGAATTTGCCTCTGGTGACAAGCCGAATCTGAACCTTCCGGGACTTCAGGAAGAGCTCCTCAAGGTGCTTAAGGAAAGCGGAAAGCCGGTAATTCTCGTGCTTCTTTCGGGAAGCGCTCTGGCTGTTACCTGGGCGGATGAAAATCTGCCGGCGGTTGTTCAGGCATGGTATCCGGGCGCTCAGGGCGGCCGCGCCGTTGCGCAGATGCTGTTCGGCGCGTACAGCCCCGAGGGCAAGCTTCCGGTAACGTTCTACCGGACGAACGAGGAACTCCCCGCATTCACCGATTATGCGATGAAGGGAAGAACCTACAGATATATGACGAATGAGGCACTGTATCCGTTCGGATACGGGCTTAGCTATACAGACTTCACATTTGCCGCGGCAAATGTGACCGGAACGCCCGAGACCGGCGCAGAGGTCAGCGTGACCGTAACGAACACCGGGAAGATGGCAGGCGCGGAAACCGTACAGGTATATGTGAAATCCCCCATGGCGGGAGCCCCGAACGCACAGCTGAAGGCGCTTAAGAAGGTGTCCCTTGCACCAGGCGAAAGCAAAACCGTAAAGTTGCTTCTTTCCGAAAAGAGCTTCGGCGTGTATAATGAGAAGGCGGAGCGCGTGATCGTACCGGGCGAATACGAGGTGTACATCGGCGCGTCGGCACCGGATAAGAGAAGCGTCGCGCTTACCGGAAAAGCACCGGAGAAGTTTACGCTTACCGCGAAAGCCGCGAAAGTAATTACGGAATGATGGGAATTTGGGAGAATTTATGAGCGAAGAGATGCTTGAAAAGGAAGTTTCGGCGGTGAATTCCGAGGAGATAGTTGAAGAGGAAGCCCCGGCGGAGGACCCCGAAGAGAAGAAGTGGAAGAGGCGGAAGGCATTTATCGGCGACGTCGTGTTCTTTGTCGTAAGCTTTATCGTGATTTATATTCTGTTCACTATCTTCCCGCCTTACTATGTCGACGGAAATTCGATGAATCAGACGCTTAAGAACCGCGCCTTCGGCTTCGGAACGATTGTATTCAAACCGGATTACGGCGACATTGTCGTGCTTCACGGGGACAGCGGGAAGACAAATGACAACGATTTCATCAAGCGCGTTGTCGGTAAGCCGGGAGATGTCCTGGAGATTACGGACGGCGTTCTGGTGCGAAACGGCGAGGAAGTGAAAGAGGACTACGCCTACTATGACCCGGATTACACGTATCGGAGCGGTGTCACGCAGCGAATCGAGCTCGGCGAAGGCCAGTATTTCGTCATGGGGGACAACCGTTTTCATTCGATGGACAGCCGGTCCTTCGGCCCGATTACCAAAGAAGAGATGAAATGCAAGATGATGTTCTTCCTATGGGGCAAAAAGCGCTGAGTGTATCGGCCCGGTTGTATGCGGCTAACCTTATTGCGCGGAGTGCGGATTTTCTGTTGCACTCCGAGGTGGATTCTGCTATAATGACAGCGGTCATTTAAGCGTACGGCTAAACCGTACAGAATATATACATGAAAGGATGATATAGACATGGCTTTAGTTACCACAAAAGAAATGTTTGCAAAGGCATATGACGGCGGCTACGCAATCGGTGCCTTCAACGTAAACAACATGGAAATCGTACAGGGTATCACCGAAGCTGCCGGCGAGCTGAACAGCCCGGTTATTCTTCAGGTATCCAAGGGTGCCCGCGCATACGCGAACCACACCTATCTTGTTAAGCTTGTTGAGGCTGCAGTAATCGAGAATCCTCAGATCCCGATTGCTCTTCACCTGGATCACGGTGACAGCTTTGAGCTTTGTAAGTCCTGCATCGACGGCGGTTTCACTTCCGTTATGATCGATGCTTCCTCCAAGTCCTTCGATGACAACGTAGCTCTCACGAAGCAGGTTGTTGAGTATGCACATGCTCACGGCGTTGTAGTTGAGGCTGAGCTCGGTACCCTCGCAGGTATTGAGGATGAGGTTCAGGTTGAGCACGGTAAGGAAAGCTACACCCGTCCGGAAGAGGTTGAGGAATTCGTAGCAAGAACCGGATGTGACTCCCTTGCAATCGCAATCGGAACCTCTCACGGCGCATACAAGTTCACCGCTGCGCAGTGCACGAGAAATGCAGACGGTATCCTTGTTCCCCCGCCGCTCCGTTTCGACGTTCTCGAAGAGTGCATCAAGAGACTGCCTGGTTTCCCGATCGTTCTTCACGGTTCCAGCTCCGTTCCGCAGGAATTCGTTAAGATGGTTAACCAGTACGGCGGCAACATGCCTGATGCCGTAGGTATTCCGGAAGAGCAGCTTCGTAAGGCAGCTCAGCTTGCCGTATGTAAGATCAATATCGACTCCGATATCCGTCTTGCCATGACCGGTAACATCCGTAAGTACTTCGCAGAGCATCCGGATCATTTCGATCCCCGCCAGTACCTGAAGCCCGCTCGTCAGGCCGTTAAGGATATGGTTGCTCATAAGATTAAGTACGTACTTGGATCTGACAACAAGATTTGAGCGATAAGCGAGTGCTGACGCGCTAGCCTGAAAGGCATTATATGAACAGGAAAGGCTCCTGAAAACTTCATGTTTTCAAGGAGCCTTTTATGTTCATGTAATATGCGGACGCAGTCCGCGCGCGTCAGCCGAGCGAACGGACACCGAGCGGGCTTTGCACGCGAGGGGAGCGCACACCCGCCCGGACCTCGAAAGAGGCCCGGGCTTTTTTCATGGGCAGGGTGGCAGTCAGGAGTGTTCGTCGGGCTCTTTAGTATGCAGGAGGCAGAGTTACAGACAGTGTGCCGGTCGGGCTCTTTAGTCGGCTAACAATCCACTTCAGTCGCTTTGGCAGGGGCGTTTCTGTGGAACTCGCTTCGCTCAGACAGTCCTCGAAACGCCCCAAGCGACTTAGCGGATTCTAAGCCGACTTCGCTTCGCGAATCGAATGCCCTTTCGGCACACTGTCCGCAACCCTGCCTTCCGAATAACGAATAATGCCCTCTGAACACTCCTGCCTGCCACCCCTGCCCGAAAAATTCCTGCTTGACTTCGGGGTGTTGGTGTGATATTGTTAGTTCACCGATTCGGAAGGCGCAAATTCCGACGGTTCTGATCAGGCATATGGCGGATGAATCTCAGAAGCCGATCCTGAATTCTTTACGGCCGTTTCGGCCGAACCACCCACATACGAATGCACTTTGACAATTTTTTTTCTGTTGCTTTTTGTTTTGATTACCGTAATTCTGCCTTTATGCAGGTACGGTTGAGAGGGTATTATCATGAAACAAAATAGAATACGATATGTGTCTGTTCTGCTGGTTGTTACGCTGCTGACGGGCGCCTTGTTTGCGTACTCCAGGTGGGGCATAGCGCTGGCAGCAGACGACGACGGTGTGTTCACGGCGGACGATTTCGGGCGCGCGTACGCGAAGGCGTTGCTGTCGCAGGTCGGAAGAGGCTACATGAGCGGACAGGGCTACCACGTGGAGGCCGGCGGCACTCCCGAACAGCCCGCGCGGATTATCGACGAGGCCTTTGACTGCTACGGATATGTGCTGTCGGTTATGATGGCGATGGGCTACGATTACTTTGTCGACTCTTCGGGACGCCAATATGCGCTAAATGTGACAGTCGGCGCAAACGCAATTGAAGGCGTGAACGGAATCATCTATAACCATAAAACCGGGGACCGGGTGACGCTTCATCATAAGACCGATTCGAAGTATAATGTCACATTTACCGTAGGAGCGGTTGTCGATATGACAACTGAGACGGAGGTGAAGACGGGGACGCTGGTGTTTTTCCTTACGAACAGCGCGAATAACCGCATGAGCGTCGGGAGCTTTACGGAGCATGAAGTGAGGGACCTGGGGCACGCGGCAGCGGCGCTGTTTGCGATGGAGAAGACGGACGGCATCACGCCCGAGAATTATAAGGCGACCGAGAACGCGCCGGGAGGGTACGAGCAGCTGTTGGCCGCGCTTGAAACCTCGTGGAACCGCGCGCGGGAGCAGATTGCGCTTCGTTTCGGCGAGAGCTACGCGCGGAAGGTGGACGGAGGAAGCGTCCGAAGTCTTAATCAGTACGGCTACTACACGCCGTACCTGTGGGATTCGCGCGGACGCGGGTACCGGTTTGCCAACTCGGCGGACTACAAGAGGGGATTTACCGACGGACACGCGTTTACGCATTTTACGACGCCGTATGACCGCATCTGGTCGGCGGAGTGCCTGAATCCGGAGCTCGGTGTGATCGTCAGCAACAACCCCTACGGGAAGTCAGCCGGCAACAGCCTTGCGGTGATGCTTGTCCCGACGGATCTTAAGGGAAGCCTCGTCATCAACAAGGCGACCGACGCGCCGGCGGAAACGGCGCAGACCTACTGGTTTTACATCCGCGGACCGCGGTATGATCGGTGGGTTCCGGTTACTGTGCGCGCAGGAGCGACAAGCGAAAGCGTAACGGTGAGCGGGCTTCTTGTCGGCGAGTACAGTGTGACGGAGGTCGCGGGCGAAGGGAGCACGCAGTCGGTTACAACGACGGGCGGCGTTCCTTATCTCGCAAGCGGCGAGGGGAAGGTTACGGTCCCGGCGGACGCGGCCGGGAGCATCACCGTAACCAACCGGATCACGAAGGTCCGGATTCGAAAGAGCGCAAAGTAAAAGGCGCGAAATGGCACGAAATAAACGAAAGAGCGCAAAGTTAAGGCGCAAAATGAAATAGGAGAAAGGATAGTTACTATGAAAGGGAAATATAAAATATTCAAAGGCGCGGGACTCGCGCTGACGGGGTTACTGATTGTCTGCTTCGCTTTGTCATTTGCTTACGCGGCAGGAGACGCGAAAGGAGAACCATCAGGGGGGTATGATAAGAATTACCGCGTGACGACGGTCAAGAGCGTACGGAGCGGCGACGCGGTCGTCGGCGCTGTGCTGCAGATTGTCGATAAGAACGGAACGGTCATCGAGGAATGGACGAGCGGTGCCGGTGAGCACCCGCTGAACGCCCGCCTGATTGCCGGAGCTACCTACACGCTTCGCGAGAAGAGTGTGCCGGCCGGGTATGTGAAGGCGGCGGACGTCACATTTACCGTCAGTAAGGACGGTAGCGTTGACGCGGTCGACATGAAGGATGACTGGACGAAGGTTACGGTTCTCAAGTATTCCAATGCGACGCACACGCTTGTCGCGGGGGCGGTTTTACAGATTATCGACGCCGACAACGGTACGGTTGTTTATGAGTGGACGACCGACGGAACCGGCACGCGGTTTGAAGGTTTTCTGACCGCTGGGAAGAAGTACATCCTTCGCGAGAAGGCGGCTCCGGCCGGATACACGGTGGCGGCAGATGTCGCATTTACCGTTTCGGCTTCCGGGGCGGAGGACACCGTTACGATGTACAACGATTACACGAAGGTGACGATCCGGAAGGTGGCAAAGTAGTGAAAGGCGGGGATTTGCATGAAGAAGAGACATCTGATTCCGCTTCTGTGCCTTGCCGTCGGGGTGACTGCCGTCGGGGGCGCGCATGCCGCGAAGCGGATCGACCGGATCCGGAAGGAGACGTCCGCTCGGATCGGCGTGTATAAGGCCGGGGAAGGCATCGCAGGCTCGACGCTTCAGGTAATCGACGAAAGCGGTGAGGTTGTGGACGAGTGGAAAAGCACCGGGAAGGAGCATGTCATCAACGCGAAGCTGATTGCCGGAGCAACCTACCGGCTTCACGAGGTGAGGCCGCCGGACGGGTATCTTCTGGAGGAAGATATCACATTTACCGTGAATCCGGACGGCAGTGTTAACGAGATCGTGATGGCGGATCCGCCGACGACAGCCGAGATTTCGAAGCTGGATGCCAAGACGAAGGACTTCGTGTATCAGGCGGTGCTGCAGGTCAAAGACAGCCGGGGCTATGTGCTCGACGAGTGGGAGAGCGGCGGTGAGCCGCACCGAATCCGGGGAGCGCTGGCAGCAGGCGAGACATACACCGTGCATGAGGTGAGCGCGCCGCCCGGATATAAGAAGGCCGAGGACATGGCCTTCACGATGCCCGACACGGAAGAGCCGTACGCCGTCGCATTTTACAACGTTAAGGACGATGCGGATTCGCCGCCGACGCCGACGACCGGGGATAAGATGAAAACCTTCGCATTTATCGGCATCGGAAGCGCAGCCATCTGTGCTGCGGGGGTGCTTGCGGTGATGAGAAGACGGGTGAAAGAGCAGTAAGTGTGGCGTCCCAAAACAAAAGGACGGCTTTCTTGAAATGCGGGCCGGCATATGGTATACTATGCGGGTATAGTATATGCGGTGCCGGCCCGATGGGCCGGGACGTGGCGGAGGAGAGACATGAAACGTTTTGTGTCGATTGTAAGTTTAATGCTGCTCGGGCTTCTTCTGGTCGCCTGCGGGAAGGATAAGATGACCGTGGAGGGCGAGAACGACAAGGGGCTCGGTTATTATGACTCCGGCGATTATGAGACGGCGCGGGAGTATTTTGAGCGCGCGCTGTCGCTTGAGCCGCGCAACAAGGAAGTGCTTAACAACTACGGTATGGCGCTGATCCAACTGAAGGAGAACGACCTGGCGCTGGAGCAGTTTGACGCGGTTATCAATGAGAATGCGACCTCGCGGAAGGGGCAGAAGCTGAACAAGTTCGCCTACCGCGGCAAAGGCATCGCCTATATGCAGAAGCTTGAATTCCAGAACGCTCTGGACTGCTTCGTAGCGGCGCTTGCCATCAGCGCAGATTCCGACTGGAACGTGGATATCATGTATTACAAAGCCAACGCGCAGGAGTGCCTCGGCGACACCGACACGGCCATCGAGACCTACGGCATGGTTTTGGAGATGGATCCGGGCAACGTGCTTGCGCTTCTTGCCCGCGGCAATCTGTACCGCGAGAAGGCGGACTACTCACGGGCCATCTCGGACTATGAGGCTGTGCTTTCGAAGGACAAGGACAACTACCACGCCTACATCGGGCTCTACACGAGCTACCGCGACGAGGGCGAGGAGGAGAAGGCGGTGAAGGCGCTCGACAGCGCGAGCCGTCTGAAGATCGACAACAACGAAGACAAGTATCTGCTCGGGCAGGTGCATTTCTACCAGGGCAACTACACCTCGGCGAAGATCGAGATGCAGAACGCCGTGGAGAACGGTTTCTCCGAGGCCAACTTCTTCCTCGCGGAGATTGCGATGGCGGAGGAGCAGTACGAGCAGGCGATTGAATACTATGACATTTACCGCGCAAGCATCATCACCACGTCGCCGACCGTGTGCAACCAGGAGGCGGTGTGCTACCTTGCGCTGTTCGACTACGACAACGCGCAGGAGATGATCAACCTCGGGCTTTCCTTCGGGGCTTCGGCGGCGCGCCAGCAGCTCCTTCGGAACCAGATCGCCGTCTACGAGGGGCGCTACGATTTCCAGGCTGCCTACGACGCCTTCCAGACGTACATCGTGGAGTATCCTTACGACGACGAGGCCATCGAGGAGTACAAATTCGTTAAGAAGAGATTAGGGTATGATTGAGAATACAGAGAAGAAGGAGCGGGTGATTCTTGTCGCTGTGGCGGGTAACACCGCGGCAAATGACATCGAGACGGTACAGGAATCTCTCGCGGAGCTTTCCGAGCTCGTGAAGACCGCCGGCGCGGAGACCGTCGGGCAGGTGATCCAGAACCGGGAAGCCGTGCATGCCGGCACGTATATCGGCAAAGGAAAAATTGATGAAGTGGCGGAGCTCCTTAGGGAGACCGGAGCGGACGGAATTCTTACCGACGACGAGCTGAGCCCCGCGCAGATGAAGAACCTCGAGGACGCGCTCGGGTGCAAGGTCATGGACCGCACCATGCTGATCCTCGATATTTTTGCGAAACACGCTTCCACCAAGGAAGGAACCATACAGGTCGAGCTGGCGCAGTTAAAGTACCGCGCCACCAGGCTGATCGGCGCCGGAACGGCGATGTCGAGGCTCGGCGGCGGAATCGGAACGAGAGGTCCCGGTGAGAAAAAGCTCGAGGTGGACCGCCGGTTGATCCGCAACCGCATCAGCCAGCTGAACCGTGAGCTGAAGGAAGTGCAGCAGAACCGCGAGACGCAGCGCGCAAGGCGTGAACGCTCGGCGGTTCCGGTCGTGGCGATCGTCGGCTATACGAACGCCGGCAAGTCAACGCTTTTAAACCGGCTCACCGGAGCAGGCGTGCTTTCGGAGGACATGCTGTTCGCTACGCTTGACCCGACGACAAGAGCATACCGCACGGCCGACGGGCAGGAGATTCTGTTCACGGACACCGTCGGATTCATAAGAAAGCTTCCGCACCATCTCGTGGACGCTTTCCGTTCCACCCTTGAGGAGGCCAAGTACGCGGACCTCGTGCTGCATGTAGTGGACGCGTCCGGGGAAGCCCCTGATACGCAGATGGCGGTTGTTTATGAGACACTCGGAAATCTCGGCGTTACCGACAAGCCGATTGTGACGGCACTCAATAAGCAGGACCTTTGTGCAGGACGCATTCTTAAGGACCTCAGGGCCGACCGCGTCGTGAAGATTTCGGCGAAAACCGGCGAAGGCGTTCCCGAGCTGGTGGACACCATCTGTGAGATCCTTCGCGAGCAGAAGATATACATCGAGAAGGTCATCCCCTATTCGGAAGCCGGCAAGGTTGCCGACATCCGCAAGTACGGCGAGCTGATCAGTGAGGAATACGTCGCCGAAGGAATCTTGGTTAAGGCCTACCTTCCGAAAGATTTTCCGGGCACAATTTAACCAAAAGAAGAACTTTTTTACCTCAGAAAACAGAAGGTAAATGACCGGTTACATCTCCCGAAGCCATAGAAAAATATGGCTTCGGGAGATTTTTTTGTGCGCGGGCGGAAATTTTGTTTACGCGATTCAAACCACAAGATGTAGTATTTTACGCCAAAAAAAGTCAATAGATTTAGTTGACAACCCTATCCCGCTGTGCTATCATTAAGACAATCGCTTCCGTTCCCGGAAGCACCTTCAGTATTGTCAAAATCAGTATTGTCGAAAGGAGTATGGGAATGATTCAAGTAGCAAAACGTGATGGGGAATTACGGGATTTTGATCTTCAGAAGATTTGTGCCGCGATCGAGAAGGCATTCAAGGCGACGCAGAAGGAGTACACCGATGATATCATCAACCTTCTGGCCCTGCGTGTTACTTCCGAGTTTCAGAGCAAGGTAAAGGATGGCGTTGTTGAGGTGGAGGATATCCAGGACTGCGTTGAGCACGTTCTCGAGTCCACCGGGTACACCGACGTAGCGAAGGCATACATCCTGTACCGTAAGAACCGCGAGAAGATGCGGAACATGAAGTCGACGATCCTTGACTACAAGGAGATCGTCAACAGCTACGTTCACGAGGAAGACTGGCGCGTTAAGGAAAATGCGACGGTTACCTATTCCGTGGGCGGTCTGATCCTGCACAATTCCGGCGCCATTACCGCAAACTACTGGCTCAGCGAGGTTTATGACCCCGAGATTGCCAATGCCCATAAGAACGCGGACATCCACATCCATGACCTTTCGATGCTGACCGGTTACTGCGCAGGCTGGTCCCTGAAGCAGCTGATCAAGGAAGGCCTCGGCGGTATCCGCGGCAAGATGACCTCTTCCCCGGCAAGACACCTTTCCACCCTCGTTAACCAGATGGTTAACTTCCTCGGCATTATGCAGAACGAGTGGGCGGGCGCACAGGCATTTTCCTCCTTTGACACCTATCTTGCCCCGTTTGTAAAGGTTGACGATCTCAGCTATAAAGAAGTTAAGCAGTGCATTCAGAGCTTCGTATACGGCGTGAACACGCCGAGCCGCTGGGGCACCCAGGCTCCTTTCAGTAACATTACCCTCGACTGGACGGTTCCGGCCGACATGGCCGAGCTTCCCTGCCTGATCGGCGGCGAGGAGATGGATTTCTGCTACAAGGATTGTAAGCGCGAGATGGATATGGTCAACAAGGCCTTCATCGAGATCATGATCGAAGGCGATGCCAACGGCCGCGGTTTCCAGTATCCGATTCCGACCTACTCCATTACGAAGGATTTTGACTGGTCCGATAACGAGAACAACCGTCTCTTATTCGAGATGACTGCGAAGTACGGCACGCCTTACTTCAGCAACTACATCAACAGCGACATGCAGCCCAGCGACGTACGTTCCATGTGCTGCCGTCTCCGTCTTGATCTCCGTGAGCTTCGTAAGAAGACCGGTGGTTTCTTC
>JAEEGI010002492.1_pt1 | contig 45118 bp, 39 predicted proteins | sample 8958751 | NCBI WGS metagenome assembly JAEEGI01 (sample SAMN16246545, study PRJNA631951) | gut metagenome | biome: gut microbiome; feature: rumen; material: KS-attached | host: Bos | place: Iran: Karaj | collected 2018-10
CGATCGGTAAGATCATGTACCACGTGATGCTCTTCAGCAACGTCATCGCCCCGATCACCCAGTTGCAGCGCATCTTCGATGACGTCAACGACGCCCTCATCTACGCCGAGGGCTTCTTCGGCATCCTCAATTCCGAACAGGAAGTCGAGCCGTCCGGCGACTACCGTCCGGCGAAGGTTTCCGGCAAGTTCGAACTCCGCCACGTGGACTTCACCTACCCCAACGGTACCCAGGCCCTCTGGGACATCAACATGACCATCGAGCCCGGAAGGATCACGGCGCTGGTGGGCCTGAGCGGCGCCGGCAAGAGCACCATCGTCAACCTGCTGGACAAGTTCTACGTGCCGCAGTGCGGCGAAATCCTGCTCGACGGGGTGGACCTGCGCCAATACGACACCCAGTACCTGCGCGACCACATCGGCCTGGTGCTCCAGAAGAACCATATCTTCGACGGCACGATCGAGGAGAATATCCTGTACGGCAAGCCCTCCGCAACGCACGAGGAGGTCGTGGACGCCGCCCGCAAGGCCTGCATCCTCGACCAGATCCTCGCCCTGCCCAAGGGGTTCGCGAACAAGGCGTCAGACCTCTCCGGCGGCCAGCAGCAGCGCATCGCCATCGCGCGGATGTTCCTCAAGAACCCGCCGGTCATCTTCCTGGACGAACCGACGGCTTCGCTGGACGCCGTGGCGACGGAGCAGATCAAGTCTTCCATCGATGCGATCAAGAAGGACCGCACCGTGATCATCATCTCCCACAGCATCTCCCAGATCATCGACAGCGATACGATCTATGCGCTGAAGGAGGGCCGTGTGGAGCAGTCCGGACATCCGGACGACGTTTACAGGCAGGGCGGCATCTACAAGGACATCGTGGACGCCTCGGCCCGTTCGCTCAACATCGAAAAACTGGCCCGCACCATCGACGGCGACGGTGACGGAGTCCTCTTCAACGAACCCTCAAACGCTTAATCAGATATGCTCAAACTTGCGTCCCCCCTCAATCCTTTCTCCAAGAAAGCGATGCTCCTGGGTTCAGGAGAACTGGGTAAGGAAGTCGTGATCGAACTCCAGCGCTTCGGCATGGAGGTGATCGCGGTGGACCGTTATGCGAATGCGCCTGCCATGCAGGTTGCGCATCGCTGCCACGTCATCAACATGCTCGACGGGCAGAAACTGCGGGAAGTCATCGAGGCCGAGCGCCCCGACTACATCATTCCGGAAGTGGAAGCCATCGCCACGCCGACGCTGGTCCAGATGGAAAAGGAAGGCTTCAACGTCATCCCGACTGCGAAGGCCACGTTCCTGACGATGAACCGCGAAGGGATCCGCCGCCTGGCGGCCGAAGAATTGGGCCTTCCCACGGCGCGCTACAAGTTCGCCGACACGCGGGAAGAGTTTGATGCGGCCATCGCCGAAATCGGCATTCCCTGCGTCGTGAAGCCGGTGATGAGCAGCTCCGGTCACGGTCAGAGTATGATCAAGAGTGAGGCGGACATCGACAATGCGTGGCACGAGGCGCAGACTGCCGGCCGAGCCGGTGCGGGCCGTGTCATCGTGGAAGGTTTCGTGGACTTCGATTATGAGATCACGCTCCTGACCGTCCGCCACCGCGATGGGACGACTACGCTCAAGCCCATCGGCCACCACCAGGTCAGCGGCGACTACCGTGAGAGCTGGCAGCCGCAACCGATGACGCCCGACGCACTGGAGCAGGCGAAGAAGATCGCCGTGACGATCACGGGCGCCCTGGGCGGCTATGGCATTTTCGGCGTGGAGATGTTCGTCAAAGGCGACCAGGTCATCTTCTCCGAGGTGTCCCCGCGTCCGCACGATACGGGCATGGTGACGATGATTTCCCAGGACCTGAGCGAATTCGCGCTGCATGCGCGCGCCGTCCTGGGCCTGCCGATCCCTGAGATCCGTTTCTTCGGCCCCAGCGCTTCGAAGGCGATCGTGGTCGAAGGTGACACGGACAAGGTGCTTTTCAGCGGCCTGGAGGACATCCTGAGCGAGCCGGGCGTGCAGATCCGTCTCTTCGGCAAGCCCGAAGTGAAGGGCCACCGCCGCTTTGGCGTGCTCCTCGCGACCGCCCCGACCATAGAAGAGGCTTTGGAAAAGGTCGAGCGCGCCTACGCCAAACTCCAAGTCGAGGTCCTGCCCAGGTAAGGCAGTCGAAAGCAGCACCGAGACACCCCCGCACTGCAGCAGCATTCCCCGAAGGGATAAATCTCTCGCTGCTGTGGTGCGGGGGTGCCTCGGTGCTGCCCTGTAAGACCTACGCTGTCGTGTAATTATCGAAGTAACCTTGGATTAGGACAACAGGAGTACCCTTGTCGCCGGAGCCGCTGGTCAGGTCGCAGAGCGAGCCGATCAGGTCCGTCAACTGGCGCGGCGTCGTACCCTCGGACGCCATCTTGCCTTTCAGGTTGGCATCCTTGGCCCGGATGCTCGCAGAAATCGCATCCCGCAGCGCCTCGCCGCTCAACGCGGCGAAATCATTGTCCGCCAGATACTTGAGCTTCAACTCGTTGGGCGTGCCCCGCAGTCCCTCGGTGAAAGCCGGGGAAACGACCGGGTCCGCCAGCTCCCAGATCTTGCCCTGGGGATCCTTGAAGGCGCCGTCGCCATAGACCATCACTTCCACGTGCTTGCCCGTCGCGGCCAGCAAACGGGCCTGGATGTCCTCCACCAGCCCCTGGCAGTCGCGCGGGAACAGTTTGACCCGATCCTCGGTGGCCTTGTTGGAACCCAGCAGACCGTATTTCTCATTGCAGCCGCTGCCGTCCACCGGCGCATTCAGGATGTCGTCCATGCCCAGCACCACCCGGGCGCCCGCCTCGCGCAGGATGCGCTTGGTACGGGCCCGCGTATGGATGTCGCAAGTGATGACCGTATCCGTATAGTCCAGGATTGTCTTGGGCCGGTTGGCGAAAAGGATCTCCACCTCGGCGCCACACTCCCGGATCAGGGATGCGTAGTATTCGACATAATCCACGCCCGTAAACTCGTGCACGCCGTAGCCGAACAGTTCGCGGTAGCGATCCAGCGTCAGCACGTCGGAATAGGGATTGACTCCCGCCTCATCCACCTTGTCGATGCTCACCAGCGCGTTGCCCACCTCGTCGGAAGGGTAGGAGAGCATCAGCACCACCTTCTTGACGCCCGCCGCGATGCCCCGCAGGCAGATGGCGAAACGGTTGCGGCTCAGGATGGGAAAAATGACGCCGACGACCCCGCCGCCGGTCTTGGCGCGCACATCCTTCGCGATGGCGGCGACGCTCGCATAATTGCCCTGGGAACGGGCCACGACGGACTCCGTCACGCAGACGACGTCGCGGTCGCGCAGCGCAAAGCCCTCGCTTTCGGCGGCCTCAAGGACACTGGTGGTGACGATGGCAGCCAGGTCGTCGCCCTGACGGATGATGGGGCAACGGATGCCGCGGGACACGGTCCCGACTTTTCTTTCCGGATTCTTCATATCTCAAATGATCAATTATTATCGGACTTTCGCATCGCAGTACCAGCAGCGAAGGGTCTTGCCTTCGCTCCGGCGGAATTTGGAAGGGGCGCCTTCCAGGTTGCAGATGCACTTGGGATTGCCGCAGCGCAGGGTCTCGTCAAAGACCGGCGCGTCGTGCTCCGGCATGCCGTGCCAGGGATCGTTCTTCCATTCGTGCAGCTTGACGATCAGCGCCTCGCGCACGAACTTGCCGTTCTCCACCTGGCGGAAATAGGCCGCGCGCGGGTCCGCATCGACCTCGGTGAGGATCTCGTTGACGCGGGGCAGCGGGTGCAGGACCGCCATCTTGGTCTTGGCCAGCCGCATCCGGGCGGCATCCAGCACGAAACTGTCCTTGACGCGGTCGAATTCGTCCTCGTCCAGGAAACGCTCCTTTTGCACGCGGGTCATATAGAGCACGTCGAGCTCGGGCATCACCTCATCCATCGTTTCCACTTCCCGGTAGGGAATGCCGGTGCGCTCGCAGACGTCGTGCTTGATGTAATCGGGCAGCTTGAGTTCGGGCGGGGCGATCAGCACCACCCGGATGTCCTTGTAGCGGGACAGGGCCTTGATCAGGGAATGGACGGTGCGGCCGAAACGCAGGTCGCCGCAGAAGCCGATCGTGATCCCGTCGATGTGCCCCAGTTCGCGCTGGATGGTCAGCAGGTCCGTCAGGGTCTGGGTCGGGTGGCTGTGGGAGCCGTCGCCGGCGTTGATGATGGGGACGGGGGAGACTTCGGAAGCGTAGAGCTGGGCGCCTTCGATGTAGTGGCGCATCGCGATGACATCGGCGAAGCAGCCGACCACGCGCACGGTGTCCTGGACCGTCTCGCCCTTGCTCACGGACGAACTGCGGGCGTCGGAGAAACCGAGCACGTTGCCGCCCAGTTCCATCATGGCGGAGGTAAAGGAAAGCCGCGTGCGGGTGCTGGGCTCATAGAAGAGCGTCGCCAGCTTGCGGTGCGACATGCTGCCCTGGTAGCGCTCGCGGTGGGCGATGATGTCCTGGGCCAGGGAAATGATTTCGTCGGTCTCCTGCTTGGAGAGATCCATCGGATCGATCAAATGCTTCATATACGGTGACTTATTGAATCCAACTTGTATCCGAAGGGTTGTCGCGGAAGCGGAGGATCCTTTCCTTCCACTCCGGAGCGATATACCCTTCTGCGGCTGCGACCTCCACGAGGGCGTCCAGGTCGCTCAGCGAATGGTTGACCACCCCCGCGGCGGCAAGCCGCTCCAGGCCGCGCCGCATCCCGTAGGTAAAGATGCTGACGATACCCAGCACCTCGGCGCCCGCCTCGCGCAGGGCCTCCACCACTTCCACGACGCTGCCGCCGGTGGAGATCAGGTCCTCGATCACGACGACTTTCGTCCCGGGGTCGAGCCGCCCTTCGATGCGGTTGGTGCGCCCGTGGGACTTGGCTTCACCGCGGACGTAGCCCATCGGCAGCCCCAGCAGGGTGGCCGTGATGGCGGCGTGGGCGATGCCGGCCGTCGAGGTACCCATCAGCATTTCGCAGTCAGGATGAAACGCGCGGACGGTGTCGGCCAGGGCCCTTTCGACGCGGTCGCGCACGGCCGGAGCCGACAGGGTGAGGCGGTTGTCGCAATAGATGGGGCTCTGGATGCCGCTGGCCCAGGTGAAGGGCTGTTCGGGCCGCAGGAACACGGCGCCGATCGAGAGCAGGTCGCGGGCAATGCTATCTTTCATAGGAAACGTTTTGTGGGTGAAGGAATTCGGCGACGCAGCGCCGGTAAGCCGCCACCGGGTCGGGGGCGGCGGTGATGGGACGGCCCACGACGATGTAGTCGGAGCCCAGTTCGCGGGCGCGGGCCGGGGTGGTGATGCGCCGCTGGTCATCGGCCGCCGCGTCGGCGAAACGCACGCCGGGCGTCACGGCCAGGAAGTCCGCACCGCACTGCTCCTTGACCATTCCCGCTTCCAGCGGGCTGCATACGACGCCGTCCAGGCCGGCGGTCCGGGCGTTTTGGGCATAATGGATGATGGCGCGGCCGAGACCCGTGCGGATCAGCAGTTCCCGTTTCATGCGCTCCTCGTCGGTCGAGGTCAGCTGGGTCACGGCGATCAGCAGGGGGCGCGTCCCGTCCGGCCGGGTCAGGCCTTCCAGGGCGGCGCGCATCATGTCGATCGTGCCGGCCGCGTGGACGTTGACCAGGTCCACGTCCAGGGCGGAGAGGACGCTCATCGCCTTGCGCACGGTATTGGGGATGTCGTGGAGCTTGAGATCCAGGAAGATGCGGTGGCCGCGCGCCTTGATCTCGCGCACGATCTGCGGCCCTTCGGCGTAGAAGAGTTCCATCCCGATCTTGACGAAGGGTTTCTCGCCCTCCGGGAAGCGGTCCAGGAAGTCCAGCACGGTGGCGCGGCTGGAGAAATCACAGGCGATGATGACGTCTTTTGCCATGGTTATACGACTCCGATGATATCTTGTAAACGCTTGATATTCAGTTCGTCCATAAGTCCCGGGAGGGCGTCCAGGATCTCGGGGCAGGCGAGGGGATTGCGCAGGTTCTCGGCGCCGACTTGTACGGCCGTGGCGCCGGCCATCATCATTTCGACTACGTCCCGGGCGCTGGCGACTCCGCCGCAGCCCATCACGGGGATGGAGCAGACGTGGGCGACCTGCCAGACCATGCGCAGGGCGATGGGGAAGATGGCGGGTCCCGAGAAGCCGCCGGTCTGGTTGGCCAGGACCGGCTGGCGCCGGCGGATGTCGATGCGCATTCCGAGGAAGGTATTGACCAGGGTCAGTCCGTCCGCCCCGGCGTCCTCGCAGGCGCGGGCGATGGCGACGATGTCCGTCACGTTGGGGCTGAGCTTGATGAACACGGGCTTGCGGCAGACCGCTTTGACGGCGCGGGTGACGGCTGCGGCGGATGCGGGATCCGTGCCGAAGGCCATTCCGCCGGCGTGGACGTTGGGGCAGGAGACGTTGACTTCGACCAGGGCGATCTCGGGGCATTCGGACGCCTGGGCGCAGCATTCCGCGTATTCTTCGAGGGAGAAGCCGCTGATGTTGGCGATGATGCAGCCGCCGTAGATCTTTCGAAGGGCGGGCGCCTTCTCCCGGACCAGGACGTCGATGCCGGGATTCTCGAGCCCCACGGCGTTGAGCATGCCGGAGCGGGCCTCCGCGATGCGGGGCGTGGGATTGCCGTAGCGCGCTTCGCGCGTGGTGCCCTTCAGGGAAATGCCGCCCAGGCGGTTCAGGTCGAAGCAGTCCGCAAGTTCCAGCCCGAAGCCGAAAGTGCCGCTGGCGGGAATGACGGGATTCGCCAGTTGCAATCCACAAAGGGTGACGGACAGATCCTTTACCATATTATGTCCTCCTTCTTGAAGACCGGACCGTCCTTGCAGACGCGCCGGACGCCCTGCCGGGTCCGGATGCTGCAGCCGGCGCAGTAGCCGGCCCCGCAGCCCATCCTTTCCTCCAGGCAGACTTCGCCGCCGGTCTCCAGCATGTCGCAGACCCGCCGCATCATCACGAGCGGGCCGCAAGTGTAGAAATAATCGAATGTCGGCTTTATCGCTGCGATGGCGTCGGTGACAAAGCCCTTCACGCCCGCGGAGCCGTCCACGGTCGCCATGGTCACGTCCGGGGTCAGGGCCCGGAATTCGGACTCCAGGATTATCTCTGAAGCGGAATTGAACCCCAGCACGACGCTGACCCGCTTCCCCCGGGCGGTCAGTTCCCGGCACAGGGGCAGGAGCGGGGGCGCGCCGACACCGCCGCCGACAAGCAGAGCGCTCCCGGCACAGGCATCGGGGTCGAAACCGTGGCCCAGGCCCGTCAGCACGTCCAGGCGTGCACTCGGACGCAAAGCGGCCAGCGCGGCGGTCCCTTCGCCCACGACCTTGTATATCAGGATAATGCGACCTTCCGAACACTCGCAGAGGGAGAGCGGGCGACGCAGGTAGAATCCGTCCAGCGCGACCTGGACGAATTCGCCCCCGGCGACGAAGGAAGGGTCGTCGGACGCCAGTTCGAGCCGCCAGGTCTTGGCTGCGATAAGCTCGTTGCTGAGGATCGTATAGCGCTGCCTTTCCATCAGTCCTTGTATTCGTAAACCTTCCGGCCCCCGCAAAGCGTGAGCAGGACGCGTCCGCGCACCGCCATGCCGGCGAAGGGTGTCGCCCGTCCCTTGGAGAGGAAGCGGGCAGGGTCGATGACAAATTCTTTGTCCAGGTCGATGACCGTCAGGTCGGCGGGCGCCCCGACCTGCAAGCCGCCCTTGAGCCGGAAGGCCCGGCGGGGGCCGTCGGTCAGGGCTTCCACCAGTCTTTCCAGGGAGATCCGGCCCGTGCGGACCAGGGCGGTGTAGAGCACGGGGAAGGCCGTTTCCAGGCCCACGATGCCCATGGCACTGTCGGCCAGTCCGCGCGCTTTCTCTTCGGCCGTATGGGGGGCGTGGTCGGTCGCGATCGCGTCGATGGTCCCGTCCCGGAGCCCTTCGACCAGGGCTTCGCGGTCCGCGGCGCTGCGCAGGGGCGGATTCATCTTGAAGCGTCCGTCCTCCTGCAGGTCGTCCTCGCAGAGGACCAGGTAATGGGGCGCGGTCTCGCAGGTCACGCGCACGCCCGCCGCCTTGGCCCGGCGGATCAGGTCCAGGCTTTCGGCCGTGGAGATGTGGCAGACGTGGTAGCGGCAGCCGGCTTCGGCGCAGAGCGCCAGGTCGCGCCGGATCTGGCCCCATTCGCTCTCGGAGCAGATGCCCTTGTGGCCGTGCTCCCGGGCGTAGCGTCCGTCGTGGATATAGCCGCCCCGCAGCAGGCTTTCGTCTTCGCAGTGGGCGGCCAGGATGCAGTCCTCGCGCGCGGCCAGGGCCATCGCCTGCCGCATCATTTCCTCCCGCTGGACGCCGCTCCCGTCGTCGGAGAAGGCGCAGCAATGCTCCTTGAGCGCGGCCATGTCCACCAATTCGAGTCCCTTGCGGCTCCGGGTGATGGCGCAAAAGGGGAGTACGCGGATGACGGCGTCCCGGTCGATGACCGCCTGCTCGAGGGCGAGATGCTCCGGGCAGTCCGGGACCGGGTCGAGGTTGGGCATGGCGCAGACGGTCGTGTAGCCGCCCGCCGCCGCGGCCTCCGAGCCCGTACGGATGGTCTCCTTGGCGGAGAATCCGGGCTCTCTCAGATGCACGTGGATGTCGGTGAAACCGGCGCTGACCAGCAAGCCGCTGCAGTCCAGGATGCGGGCGCCTTCAGACTCCAGGCCGGGGCCGATCCCGGCGATGCGCCCTTCGCGAATGAGGACATCCCCCTCGCGAACGGACCTTGCCGTCGCGATCAGGCCTCCTTTCAATATCAGGTCTTTCCCCATTCGGGTCAAAAATACTTCATCTCCCTATTTCCTACAAATTTTTTTAAGGGAATTATCAACACCCGCATTGTTGATAAAAACAGAAAAAGTTTTTGCCGGGGCCGATAATTCGCCGTAAATTTGTATCTCCCTGAAAGGGTAAGTTGGTTTGTAATTATCATACGATGAAGGTAGCAGTGATCATGGGCAGCGCCAGCGACTGGGAAGTGATGTCTCCCGCTTGCGCCACGCTCGAAGAATTCGGCATCCCCTACGAGAAAAAAGTGCTCAGCGCACACCGCAATCCCGGCCCCCTGGCCGATTACGTGCGTGCGGCCCGCGACAACGGCTTCGACATACTCATCGCCGGTGCCGGGGGAGCCGCGCACCTGCCCGGTGTCATCGCCGCGCTGACGACCCTCCCCGTCATCGGGGTGCCGGTCAAGAGCAAGGCCCTGAACGGACTGGACTCCCTGCTGTCCATCGTCCAGATGCCCTCCGGGATCCCGGTCGCCACGATGGCGATAGACGGCGCCCGCAATGCCGCCCTCTACGCCGTGGCCATCCTCGCCCTGCAGGACCAGGGACTTCGGGACAAGTTGGAAGCCTTCCGCGTCCGCCAGAGCGAGAAAGTACTGCAAGCACAGATATAATACTGCGCCCACCCCCAGACCGGGTGGGCGTATCATTTGATAAACTATGGACAGCAAACGGATCTTTGTCGAGAAACGTCCCGCCTTCCGGGTGGAGGCGCAGAGCCTGCTGGGCGAGTTCAACGAAAACCTTTCCCTGCACCTGCGCTCGCTCCGGCTCATCAATGTCTACGATCTCTTCGGCTTCTCCGGGGAATTGGTCGAGAAATGCCGCTACAGCGTCTTCGGGGAGACGGTGACGGACCTGGTCACCGACACCTGCGACCTGAAAGGCAAGAAATACATCGCCGTGGAATACATCCCCGGCCAGTTCGACCAGCGGGCTTCCTCCGCCCTCGACTGCGTCCACCTGATCGAACCGGGCGCCCAGGTGGAGATCAAGAGCAGCCGCCTGCTGATCTTCGACGACGACACGTCCGAAGAGACGCTTGCCAAACTTCGCCACTATTTCATCAATCCCGTGGAATGCCGCCCCAAGGACCTGGGCGTCCTTTCCCTGGCCGGCAAGGCCGACGTCAAGCCCCTCGAGGACCTGTCCGGTTTCACCGCGATGCCGGAAAGCGCCTACGGGTCCTTCTGCAAATCGCACGGGCTGGCGATGAATACCGACGACCTGCGCGAGGTGGTGAATTATTTCAAGAAAGAGGGCCGCGATCCGTCCGAGACGGAGCTGCGCATCCTGGATACCTATTGGAGCGACCACTGCCGCCACACGACCTTCACCTCCGAACTGACCGAGATCAAGATCGACGATTCCTTCGTCAAGGAGGAGATCGAGTCCACCCTCGGCCGTTTCCACGACATCCGCAAGGCCCTGGGCCGCGAAGGCAAGAGCCTCTGCCTGATGGAGCTGGCGACGATCGGGGCGCGCTACCTGCGCTCGGTCGGCAAGCTGGATGACCTGGAGCAGAGCGAGGAGAACAACGCCTGCAGCATCTTCGTCGACGTGGATGTGGACGGGAAACGGGAGAAATGGCTCCTGCAGTTCAAGAACGAGACCCACAATCACCCGACGGAGATCGAACCTTTCGGCGGCGCGGCGACCTGCCTGGGCGGCGCCATCCGCGACCCCCTGTCCGGTCGCGCCTACGTGTATCAGGCGATGCGCGTCACGGGCGCCGGCGACATCACTGCCCCTGTGAGGGACGCCCTGCCGGGCAAGCTCCCGCAGCGCATGATCAGCCGCAAGGCCGCCCACGGCTATTCCAGTTACGGCAACCAGATCGGCCTTGCGACGACCCAGGTGCGCGAAATCTTCGATGACGGCTATGTTGCCAAGCGCCTCGAAGTGGGTGCCGTGGTCGGCGCCGTCAAGGCTTCCGACGTGCGGCGCGAGAGCCCGGCCCCCGGCGACGTGATCCTGCTGCTGGGCGGCCGCACCGGCCGGGACGGCATCGGCGGCGCCACCGGTTCTTCCAAGGAGCACACCGAGGCATCTCTCGAGACCTGCGGCAGCGAGGTCCAGAAGGGCAACGCGCCCGAGGAGCGTCAGTTGCAGCGCCTGTTCCGGCGTCCGGAGGTGACGCGCCTGATCAAGAAATCCAACGACTTCGGCGCCGGCGGCGTCAGCGTCGCGATCGGCGAACTGGCCGGGGGCCTGGACATACGCCTGGACCGCGTACCCGTCAAGTATGCGGGCCTCAATGCCACGGAACTGGCCATCAGCGAGTCCCAGGAACGCATGGCCGTGGTCGTCGAAGCCAAGGACCGTGCCGAATTTGAAAGATATTGCGCCCTCGACAACGTCGAAGTGACCCACGTCGCGGACGTGACCGATACGGGCCGGATGCGTATGTTCAAGGATGGGGTCAAGGTCTGCGACCTCACCCGTGAATTCATCGACAGCGCCGGCGCGAAACACTATGCCAAGGCGGCCATCGGCCGCGTGGAGGACGATGCCCCCTTCGACGTCACGCCCGAAGGAGAGACCCTGCCCGAACGGATGGAGGCCCTGCTTTCCTCCAAGAATGTCGCTTCGCAGAAGGGCCTCGTGGAGATGTTCGACTCCACCATCGGCCGTTCCACGGTCTTGATGCCTTACGGCGGCAAGTATCAGGCGTCCGAGACCCAGGTGTCGGTCCAGAAACTGCCGGCGGCCGGATTCACGCAGACCGCCAGCATGATGGCGTTCGGCTACAATCCTTCCCTGGCCTCCTGGAGCCCTTACCACGGGGCGGCCTATGCCGTCGTGGAGGCCTGCTCCAAGGTGGTCGCCGCGGGCGGAGACTGGTCGAAGATGCGTTTCTCCTATCAGGAATACTTCGAAAGGATGAGCCCCGAGCCGCACAGCTGGGGCAAGCCGCTCGCCGCCCTGCTCGGCGCCTTGAAGATGCAGCTCGACCTGGGCCTGCCGTCCATCGGCGGCAAGGATTCGATGAGCGGCACCTTCGAGCACCTCAACGTGCCACCGACCCTGATCGCCTTCGGCATCACCACGGTCGATGCGCGCCGTGTGATCTCGACCGACTTCAAGCAGCCCGGGCACCGCATCTATCTGGTAAAGCACGACCCGCTGGTCACCCGGATGCCGGACACCCGCATGCTCGCCGCCAACTGGAACTTCATCCACAAGCAGATCGGGGAGGGAAAGATCGTCGCCGCCTGGTCCCTGGGCTTCGGCGGCATCGCCGAGGGTCTCTCGAAGATGGCTTTCGGCAACGGTCTGGGCTTCGACGTATGCTTGTCGGAGGAGGAGCTTTTCTCCCTTTCCTACGGGTCCATCCTCGTAGAGTCCGACGGGCCGCTGAACTGGCCCCAGGCCTTCGAACTGGGTACGGTCACCGAGGGCAGGGTGCGGATCAGCGGCGTGGAGATGGATCTCGCCGCGCTGAAACGGGCCTGGACGCGCCGTTACGCGCGGATCTATCCCGAGGAAGTCGCGCCCGCCTTCGACGAGCCGGTGCCGGCCGTGGAGGAAAAGCCTTTCGATCCGGCGGATCTCGTCTATCCTGGCGAGGCGGTGGCGCATCCCGTCGTCTGCCTGCCGGTCTTTCCGGGCACCAACTGCGACTATGACACGGCCAAGGCCTTCCGCAAGGCGGGGGCCGAGGTGCGTCCTTTCGTCTTCCGCAACCTGACGGCCGACGAAGTCAACGCCTCCATCGAGGAACTCGCCGCCCGCATCGACGCGAGCCACATCCTGGCCTTCTGCGGCGGTTTCTCTTCGGGTGACGAGCCCGACGGCAGCGGCAAGTTCATCGCTTCCGTCATCAACAACGCGCGTGTCGGGGGCGCCATCGAGGCCTTCCTGCGGCGCGGCGGCCTGATCCTGGGCATCTGCAACGGTTTCCAGGCCCTGGTCAAGAGCGGCCTGCTGCCTTACGGGCGCCTGGGTTGCGTGACCCCGGATTCGCCGACCCTCTTCCGCAACGACATCAATCGCCATATCTCCAAGATGGTGACGACCGAGGTCGCCTCCGTCCGTTCCCCCTGGCTCGCGGGCCTTCGCAAGGGCGAGCGCCACGCGATCGCCGTCAGCCACGGCGAGGGCAAGTTCGTGGTGGGGGAGGTCCTGGGGCGCGAATTGTTCGCGAACGGCCAGGTGGCTTTCCGCTACGTGGACAACCCCAACGGCTCCCATTACGACATCGAAGGCATCCTGAGCCCCGACGGGCACATCCTCGGCAAGATGGGCCACACCGAACGCTATGAAGACCTCCTGTTCAGGAACATTGAAGGGAACCGCCTCCAGCCCCTGTTCGACAACGCTGTCAAATACTTCAACAAAGCATAAGAATGACCAAGAAAGAAGTGATCTACAACGGTAACGAAAAGCAGTTTTTCGCAACCGACGACCCCGATAAGGTCATCGTCCGGTACAAGGACGTGACCGTGGCCTTCAACAATGTCAAGCGCGCCCGCTTCGAAGGGAAGGGCGCCTTGAACAACAAGATTTCCTCCCTCCTGATGGCCTATCTGCGCGACTGCGGCATCCGCAACCACTTCATCGAGCGGGTGGGGGAGGATGAGCAGCTCTGCCGCCGCATCGAGATCCTCCCGATCGAGGTGATCGTGCGCAACCGCGTGGCCGGATCCCTGGCGGCGCGGCTGGGCATCGAGGAGGGCTTCAAGCCCGACAACCTCATCGTGGAGCTGCGCTACAACGAAGACGAACTCGACGATCCCTTCATCAACCGCGACCTGGCGGTGGCCCTCGGCCTCGTCACCTACGAGGAAATTGACGGGATGGTCGCCGAAGCCAAGAAGGCCAACGCGGCGCTGAAGGAGCTCTTCCACCGCATCGGCATCGAACTGGTGGACGTCAAGCTCGAGTTCGGCCGGGCCACGGACAACGGGGAAATCATCCTCTCGGACGAAGTCAGCCCCGACACCTCCCGCCTCTGGGACGAGCAGACCGGCGACCGCCTGGATAAGGACCGTTTCCGCCTGGACCTCAGCGACGTGGTGGCTTCCTACCGGAACGTTTATGACCGACTGACCACCGTTTTGAAGGAGAACTGACCATGGGCGTACTCGGAGTATTCGGCGTCGCGAACGCCTCCACCTATCTCTACTACGGACTGCACAACATCCAGCACCGGGGCCAGGAAGGCGCCGGCATCGTGACGTTCGACGATGCGGGCAAACCGTGCCGCCACCGGGGCCAGGGCCTGCTCAGCGAAGTCTTCACCGACGGCAACGTGCTGGGCCTGGAAGGCTCCGTGGGCATCGGCAGCGTCAAGTACGCCAACGTCAGCAAGGGCGGCCTGGACAACGTCGATCCCATCCTCTTCTACCAGACGAAGGGGGATTTCGCCGTGGCCTGCGACGGCAACTTCATCAACGCCAAGCAGCTGGAAGCCCTGCTGGAGAAGCGCGGCATCATCTTCCAGACCGCGACGGACAGCGAACTCTTCGCCCATCTGATCAAGAAGCACAACGGCGAGGACCGCATCGTCAATATCCTGAAAGCGCTCAACATGATCGAGGGCGGTTTCTCCATCGTGGTGATGACCCGCAGCCGCATCTACGCCTGCCGCGACAAGTACGGCATCAAGCCCCTGGTCATCGGCACCCTGGGCGACGGCTATGTGGTGAGCAGCGAGTCCTGCGCCTTCGGCATCATGGGTGCCAAGTTCCTGCGGGACGTGGAGCCGGGCGAAGTGGTCACCCTGGACGCCAAGGGCCTGCGGTCCAACCGCTATTCCCAGTTCCAGAAGCACCGGATGTGCGCGATGGAATACATCTATTACGCGCGCCCCGACAGCGACATCGATGGCTGCAACGTCCACGCCTACCGTGAAGAAGCGGGCCGGCGCCTCTATCACGAGTGCCCCGTCGAGGCGGACATCGTGGTCGGCGTGCCGGAGTCCAGCCTTTCGGCCGCCATGGGCTACAGCCAGGCGAGCGGCATCCCCTACGAGATGGGCCTGATCAAGCACAAGTACGTGGGCCGTACCTTCATCGAACCGATCCAGGAGATACGCGAACTGGGCGTGAAGATGAAACTTTCCCCGGTGGAGGATGTCGTGCGCGGCAAGCGCGTGGTCCTGGTGGACGACAGCATCGTGCGCGGCACCACTTCGCTGAAAATCGTGCGCATGCTGCGGGAGGCCGGCGCCACTGAGGTGCACGTGCGTATCGCCAGCCCGATGATGCGTTTCCCCTGCCACTACGGCGTGGACACTTCCACTCCGGAGGAGCTCCTGTGCTCCCACCGGACGCTGGAGCAGGCGCGCGAGGCCATCGGCGCCGATTCGCTGGGCTACCTGAGTCCCGAATCCACGCGCGCGTCCTGTTTCGGCTGCGCGGATCCCTGCCAGGCCTGCTTCACGGGCGAATATCCCACCATCCTTTATGACGACGAAATCAATAACGACTGATTATGGCTAAAACATACGAAAACGCCGGCGTGAACCTGGAAGCCGGTTACGAAGTGGTCCGCCGCATCAAGCAGCATGTCGCCTCCACGGCCCGCCCGGGCTCGATGGGCAACATCGGTTCCTTCGGCGGTATGTTCGATCTCGCTTCGCTGGGAATCAAGGAACCGATCCTGGTGAGCGGGACCGACGGCGTGGGCACCAAGCTCAAGATCGCCTTCGCCCTGGACAAGCACGACACGATCGGCATCGACGCCGTCGCCATGTGCGTCAACGACGTGCTGGCGCAGGGCGCCGAGCCCCTGTTCTTCCTGGACTATGTAGCCCTGGGGCACAATGTGCCGGAGAAAGTCGAGGCGATCGTCGCCGGCGTGGCGGAAGGCTGCCGGCAGGCGGGCTGCGCCCTGGTGGGCGGCGAGACGGCCGAGATGCCGGGCATGTATGCCGACGGCGAATATGACATCGCCGGCTATACCACGGGCGTGGTCGAGCGGTCGAAACTCATCGACGGCTCGAAAGTGAAGGTCGGGGACGTGCTGGTCGGCGTGGCCTCGACGGGCGTCCATTCCAACGGCTTCAGCCTGGTGCGCAAGATCGTCGCCGACGCGGGCTTGAAGTATACCGACGAGATCCCGGAGCTCGGCGGGCGGCGCCTGGGCGACGTCCTCCTGACCCCTACCAAGATTTACGTGAGGCAGATGTTGGAAGTGATCCGCGCCTGCGACGTCCACGGCATCTGCCACATCACGGGCGGCGGCTTCGACGAGAACATCCCGCGCGTCCTGCAGCCCGGTCAGGGCCTGGAGATCCGCGAGGGCAGCTGGGAGATCCTGCCGGTCTTCCGCATGCTGGAGAAATGGGGCGGTGTTCCGCATCGGGAGATGTTCAACATCTTCAACATGGGCATCGGCATGATCGCCGTACTGGATCCTTCCCAGGCGCAGCAGGCCATCGACATCCTGACGGCCTGCGGCGAGAAGGCGTCCGTAATCGGCAAGGTCACGGACCGGGAAGGCGTCAACATCATCCTGCAATGAGCCGGAAGAAACTCGCGGTCTTTGCCAGCGGCACGGGGACCAATTTCGAAGCCATCGCCCAGGCCTGCGCCGACGGGCGGCTGGATGCGGAAGTGGCCTTGATGGTCTGCGACAAGCCGGGCGCGGGTGTCGTGGAGCGGGCGGAGCGTTTCGGCGTTCCGGCCTTCGTCGCTTCGCCGAAGTCTTATCCCTCCAAGGAAGACTTCGAGCGGGATGTCGTCCGCCGCCTGGATGAGGCCGGGGTGGATCTCGTATGCCTGGCCGGCTATATGCGCATCCTTTCCGGCGTGATGCTGGACGCTTATCGGGGGCGCATCATCAACATCCACCCCTCGCTGCTTCCCGCCTTCCGCGGGGCCCGTGCGGTCGAGCAGGCGGTCGAATACGGCGTCAAGGTCTACGGCATCACGATCCATTATGTGGACGAGGTCCTGGACGGCGGCAAGATCATCGCCCAGCGCGCCTTTCCCTACGAGGGCAGCGATCCGGAAGAGGTGCACCGCATCGGGCAGGCGATCGAACACGAATTATATGTGGAAACCCTACAGAAATTATTGAAGCAATGAGAGCATTAGTCAGTGTGAGTGACAAGACGGGCCTGGTGGACTTCGTCCGCGGCCTGGTCGCCCTCGGCTGGGAGATTATCGCCACCGGAGGCACGCAGAAACTCCTGGAGAAAGAAGGGGTGAAGACCATCGGCATCAGCGAGGTGACCGGTTTCCCGGAGATCCTCGACGGCCGCGTCAAGACCCTGCATCCGAAGGTGCACGGGGGCATCCTGGCCCGCCGCGAGCTGCCGGAGCACATGGCGACCCTGAAGGAGAACGCGATCGAGACCATCGACCTGGTCTGCGTCAACCTCTATCCCTTCAAGCAGACCATCGCCAAGCCGGGCGTCACGCTCGAGGAAGCGATCGAGAACATCGACATCGGCGGCCCTTCGATGGTCCGCAGCGCCGCCAAGAACTGGCGGGATGTCACCATCGTCTGCGATCCTGCCGATTATGCGACGGTGCTGGAAGAACTCAAGGCCAACGGCTCCACTTCGCAGGAGACCCGCCTGAAACTCTCCGCCAAGGCCTATACCCATACGGCCGAGTACGACTGCATGATCGCGACTTACATGCGCGCCCAGGCCGGCCTGAACGAGAAACTCTTCCTGGAATATGACCTGAAGCAGGGCCTGCGTTACGGCGAGAACCCCCACCAGGAGGCGAAGTTCTATGCGGCGACGGAGCCGGCCCCCTTCTCCCTGGCTGGCGCCGTTCAGCTCAATGGCAAGGAATTGTCCTACAATAATATACAGGACGCGAATGCGGCCCTTTCCATCGTCCGGGAATTCGGCGGGACGCCTTTCTGCGTGGGTCTGAAGCACATGAATCCCTGCGGCGCCGCGATCGGGACCGACGTGGTGGATGCCTGGACCAAGGCCTACGAGGCCGACAAGGTCAGCATCTTCGGCGGCATCGTCGCCACCAACTGCGAGATCAATGCCGCGGCGGCGGCCCTGATGAAGCCCGTTTTCCTGGAAATCATCATGGCCCCGTCCTTCACGCCCGGGGCGCTGGAGATCCTCTGCGCCAAGAAGAACCTCCGCCTGCTGCAGGTGGACATGAAGGAGGACGGCGTCGTGCGCAAGCAGTATGTTTCCGTGACCGGCGGCCTGCTGGTCCAGGACCAGGATCTCGTCACCAAGGCGCTGGACCCGTCCATGTGCGTGACGAAGGTTCAGCCGACGGAAGCCCAGATGACGGACCTGCAGTTCGCCTGGCGCATCGTCAAGTACGTCAAGTCCAACGCCATCGTCGTCGTCAAGGACGGCGCAACCCTGGGTGTCGGCGCGGGCCAGATGAACCGGGTCGGATCGGCCCGCATCGCCCTGGAAGAGGCCAAGGCGGCTCTCGCTGAAAAAGGCGTGGACATCCGCGGGGCGGGCGTCGTGCTCGGCTCCGACGGCTTCTTCCCCTTCGGCGACACGGTCGCCCTGGCGGCAGAATACGGCGTGGCGGCCATCGTGCAGCCCGGCGGCAGCGTCCGGGATGAAGATTCGGTCCAGGAGGCTGACAAACAGGGAATTACGATGTTGTTTACCGGCATGCGCCATTTCAAACATTGATTATGAAGAAAGTACTTGTCATCGGTTCCGGAGGCCGCGAGCATGCGATCGTCGATGCGCTCGGCCGCAGCCCGCAGGTGGGCGAGATCTTCTGCGCCCCGGGCAACGCCGGCATCTCGCTGCAGGCGACCTGCGTTCCCATCAAGGACACCGACGTGGACGGCCTGCTGCATTTTGCGCAGACCCAGGGCGTCGACCTGACCGTCATCGGCCCCGAAGCGGCCCTGGCGGCCGGTGTGGTGGATGCGTTCCGCGCGGCCGGCCTGGCGGTGTTCGGCCATACGAAAGCCGCCACGCAGATTGAGAGCAGCAAGGAATTCGCCAAGCGCCTGATGCTCAAATATGACGTCCCGACGGCGGCGTACCGCAGTTTCAGCGATTATGACGAGGCGCTTGCCTACGTGTCCGGACGCCCTTTCCCCGCCGTGCTGAAATACGACGGCCTCGCGGCCGGCAAGGGCGTGGTGATCGCCGCGGACCTGGAAGAAGCGAAGGCCGCCCTGACGGGCATGCTGCTGGACGAGGCGTTTGGCAAGGGAAAGGTGGTCGTGGAGGATTTCCTTACAGGGCCCGAGTTTTCCTTCATGTGTTTCGTCGAGGGTCGGAAGGTTTATCCCATGCCGCTCTCGCAGGACCACAAGCGCGCCTACGACGGCGACCAGGGCCCGAATACCGGGGGAATGGGCGCTTATACGCAGCTGCCGTTCATCACGGAGGAGGACCGTCAATTCGCCTACGAAAAGATTCTCTGCCGCACGGCGGAGGCTATGGTCGCGGAAGGCTGCCCGCTCAGCGGCGTGCTTTACGGCGGCTTGATGAAGACCCCGCAGGGGATCAAGGTCATCGAGTTCAACGCGCGCTTCGGCGACCCGGAGACGGAGGTCGTGCTGCCCCTGCTGCAGAGCGACATCTATGACGTGTTCCAGGCCGTGGCGACCGGGACGGAGCCGCAGCCGCTGCGCTGGAGCGACGACGTGACCCTGGGCGTCGTGCTGGCTTCCAAGGGCTATCCGGGCAAGTATGAGAAGGGTTATGCCATCGAGGGCCTGGAGGAGGTGGACGCCAAGATCTACCACATGGGGACGAAGTTTGACGAGGGGCGCCTGGTAACCGCGGGCGGCCGCGTGCTGATGCTGGTCGGACAGGGGGAGACGGTCGCCAAGGCCCGCGAACGCATTTACGGGGAACTGGCCAAGGTGCGGTGCGCCAACCTTTTCTGCCGCACCGATATCGCGCACTGCGCGCTTGAAACCGAGATATGAGTATGGGACAGATCATCGACGGAAAGGCGCTGAGCGCCGCCATCAAGGACGAAGTGCGGGCGCAAATACCCGCCTTGGAACAAAAGTACGGGCGCAGGCCCTGCCTCTGCGTGATCATCGTGGGGGAGAATCCAGCCAGCCAGGTCTATGTGCGCAACAAAGTGCGGGCGGCCGAATATGTCGGCATCGACTCCTTGAAGATAGAACTGCCGGCTGACATCTCCGAGGAGGCCCTGCTGGACCGCATCGCGGCGCTGAACGCAGACCCCGGGGTGGACGGCATCCTGGTCCAGTTGCCGCTCCCGAAGCATATCGATGAGGAAAAGGTGATCGACGCCATCGCCTGCGAAAAGGACGTGGACGGCTTCCATCCGGCGAACGTGGCCGGCCTGTGGCTGGGCAAGGACTGCATCGTCCCCTGCACGCCGGCCGGCATCCTGCGCCTGATCGACTCGACGGGCGTTTCCCTGTCCGGGAAAGAGGCCGTCGTGGTCGGTCGCAGCAACATTGTCGGCAAGCCGGTCGCCAAGCTCCTGCTGGACCGCAACGCCACCGTCACCATCGCCCACTCACGCACGGCGGACTTGAAGGAGGTCTGCGCCCGGGCGGACGTGCTGGTCGTGGCCGTGGGCAAGGCCGGGCTCATCACCGGCGACATGGTCAAGCCCGGCGCCGTGGTGATCGACGTCGGCATGAACCGGAACGCCGAAGGCCTCCTCTGCGGCGACGTGGATTTCGCTTCCTGCGTCGACAAGGCCTCCTGGATCACACCTGTTCCGGGCGGGGTTGGGCCGATGACCATCGCGATGCTGATGGTCAACACGCTCCGCTGCTTCGCATCAAAATGAGAAGAGTCTTTTTCCGCCTCTTTCTGGACGTCGCCTTCCTGGCGGCGTCTTTCTCCTGCTGGGGTCAGGATTTGACGGGGCGGGAGGCTGCCGTGGATAGCGTCCACCTCTGCAGGACGGTGGTCCGGGTTGTCACGGAGAACGAATGCCCCGTGCCGGATCTCGAGGTGGAGTACCTGATATTTTGTGAGGGCGGCCTCCGGACGGTCGCGCAAGTCCGGACGGACAGTCTCGGCCGTGCCTTCCTGGATGCCGTTCCGGGCCAGATGCTGGTCTGGGCGAGCGACGGTGCCAAGTTCGACCTCGCTTCGCTGGACCGGGAGAATCTCACGCTGATTCTCGCCCATTTCGAGGGGGAGTTGTTCTCCATGGATCTGGACCTGAAGGGGAGGGGGCTCAACCCCCTGGGCGTAGGCATCAATCGGATTGAGGCGGGCCGTCTCCTGCGTGTAACGATCTTGGCCGACCCTGCCGGAACGGCGCAACTCCCCGAAGGATATTATCTGGTAACTACCTGCCTGCGCCAGCCGGGCGGTATCCTCGCCTTCCATCTGCAGTCCGTTACCGTGGCGGCTGACCGGGTCAACGAAATCCCGGTCCTGTTCCGTGGGGAGCAGGAGTTCCGCATGGAAGTCACCGGGTTGGCGGCAGGGGACTAGGCGGCTTTTTTCTTGTTTTTCTCCGGATCCTTGAAGAGGATCATGAAGAGGATGCCGACGACGAAGGCGTAGCCGGCAAACACGTACCACGCGGCGCTCCAGGACGGATCGGCGGCATTGTAGACGAAGTGGTTGACCACCTCTCCCGCCGCCAGGGTGCCGATCGTGGCGCCCAGGCCGTTGGTCATCAGCATGAACAGGCCCTGTGCCGAGGAACGGATGTCTTCACTCGTATTCTCATTGACGTAGAGCGCTCCCGAAATGTTGAAGAAGTCGAACGCCATGCCGTACACGATGCAGCTGAGGATGAAGAGCAGCACGCCCGGCATGCCGGGATCGCCCATTCCGAAGAACGCGAAACGGAATACCCAGGCGAACATCGAGATGAGCATCACTTTCTTGATGCCGAATTTCTTCATGAAGAAGGGGATGAGCAGGATGCAAAGGGTTTCTGAAGCCTGCGAGATGGCGATCAGGGCGTTGGAGTTCTTGACGGCGAAGGCGTCGGCGTAGGCCGGATCGGCCGCGAAGGAGCCCAGGAAGGTGTTGGCGTAGCCATTCGTAATCTGCAGCGCGGCGCCTAGCAGCATCGAGAAGATGAAGAAGATGGCGAACTGGCCCTGCTTGAACAGGGAGAAGGCCTTGAGCCCGAAGGCGTCGGCCAGCGACTTGCTCTCGCCCTTGTTGACGGGGCACTGCGGCATCGTCAGGGCGTATCCGCAGAGGATCAGGGACAGGATGCCGGAAGAGAGCAGCTGGGTGTAACTCTCCTGCATGGCCTTGCCCTCGATGACCAGGAAATTGGTCAGCAGCATGCTGCAGATGAAACCGATCGTGCCGAAGACGCGGAGGGGCGGGAAATCCTTGACCGGATCCTTGCCCGCCTGCGACAGGGCGTTGAAAGCCACGGAGTTGGAGATGGCGATCGTCGGCATGAAGAAGGCGACGCTCAGCGAATAGAGCGTGAAGATCGGCGCGAACTGGACGGCCGCTCCGGCGCTCCTGGCATACAGCCCGGCTCCGATCATGAAGAGGCCGGCAAGGCCGTGGCAGAGCGAGAGCACTTTCTGTGCGGGAATCCATTTGTCCGCCACGATGCCCATCAGGGTCGGCATGAAGAGGGAGACGATGCCCTGCATCGCGAAGAACCACTTGATCTGCGGTCCCAGACCGATGTTGCCCAGATAGCGCCCGAGGGAGGTGAGATAGGCGCCCCAGACGGCAAACTCCAGGAAGAGCATCACGATCAGACGCAGGTTGATGTTTTTGTCTTTCATATCAATCGGTTTTAATACTTTCTTTCGGATGGCGTTTTACAAAAATAAGAGATTTCACCGTATTTTTACGTATATTTGAAAGTTATTTTTGTGATATGAAATTCGTCCGGACCGCCACCGACCCCCGCTCCGCCGCCCGCTGCGGCGAGCTGCATACCGACCACGGGGTCATCCGCACCCCCATCTTCATGCCGGTGGGGACCGTCGGCTCGGTCAAGGGCGTCTATCACAAGGAGCTGAAGGAGGACATCGGTGCCGAGATCATCCTCGGCAATACCTATCATCTCTATCTCCGTCCCGGCCTGGACATCCTGAAGGCGGCCGGCGGCTTGCATCAGTTCGAGAGTTGGGACCGCCCCATCCTGACGGACAGCGGCGGTTTCCAGGTTTTCTCCCTCGCGCAGATGCGCAAGATCACGCCCGAAGGCTGCAAGTTCCAGTCCCATATCGACGGCTCGCGCCATCTGTTCACCCCGGAAAACAACGTGGACACCCAGCGTGTCATCGGCGCCGACATCATGATGGCGCTCGACGAGTGCTGCCCCGGCGACGCGGACTACCGCTATGCCGAGAAGTCGCTGGTCCTGACCCAGGGCTGGCTGGAGCGCTATGCGAAGCGTTTCGCCGAGACGGAGCCGCTCTACGGCCATGCGCAGACCTTCTTCCCCATCATCCAGGGTTGCGTCTATCCGGAACTCCGGAAACGGGCCGTGGACCACGCCCTGCGCTTCTCCGAGGTCGGTATCGCGATCGGCGGCCTGGCCGTTGGGGAGCCGACGGAGAAGATGTACGAGATGCTGGAGCTGGTCTGCCCCCTGATCCCGCAGGACCGCGCCCGTTATCTGATGGGCGTCGGCACGCCGGCCAACATCCTGGAGGGCATCGCCCGCGGGGTGGACATGTTCGACTGCGTGATGCCGACCCGCAACGGCCGCAACGGGATGCTCTTTACCTGGAACGGCGTGATGAACATGCGGAACGCCAAGTGGGAGGATGATTTCTCCCCGCTGGATCCCGACGGCACATCCTTCGTGGACAGGACCTATACCAAGGCATACCTGCGCCACCTTTTCATCGCAGGCGAGATGATGGCCGCGATGATCGCGACCGAGCACAACCTCGCGTTCTACCTGGACCTGGTGCGGCAGAGCCGCGCCCATATCGAAGCGGGCGATTTCGCCGCGTGGAAAGACGCCGTCCTTCCGCGCATAACCGGAAGACTGTAAGCGTATGGACCTGACTCCGAGAAAGATAGACCTCTACATCTTCAAGAAGTTCATCACGACCTTCTTCATCGCGCTGATCCTGATCATCGGCATCGTCATCATCTTCGACATCAGCGAGAAGATCGACGATTTCGTGTCCAAGGAGGCGCCGCTCAAGGAGATCATCTTCAATTACTACGTCAACTTCATCCCGTACTTCATCAACATGTTCAGTCCGCTGTTCGTGTTCATCACGGTGATTTTCTTCACCTCCGTGATGGCTTCGAACTCGGAGATCATCGCCATCCTTTCCGGCGGCGTCAGCTATCACCGGATGATGGTGCCCTACCTGGTGGCCGCGGCCTTGATCGCGGGCCTGTCGCTGGGGCTGAACCTGTACGTGATCCCGCGATCCAACTCGACCCGCCTGCAATTCGAGAACAAGTACGTCAAGCAGCGAGGTTTCTTCAACCGGGACATCCATTACCAGATCGACCCGGGCACCTTCGTCTATGTGGAGTCCTTCAGCAACTGGAACAACACGGCCTACAAGTTCACCCTGGAGTCCATCGAGGACAACAAGATCGTCAGCAAGCTGACCGCCGAGACGGCCGCCTGGGACAGCACCAAGAACTGCTGGACCCTGCGCAAATATTTCATCCGCGACTATTCCGAGGGCCTGGACGACCGGGTCCGCACGGGCAACCGCCTGGATACGGCCATCAACCTGACGGTGTCGGACTTCTACCGCAACAAGATGACGGTGGAGACCCTGCCGATCTCGGAGCTGGAGGAGCTCATCGAGACGCAGAAGATGCGCGGCGACGCCAACGTGATGTATTCCGAAATCGAGAAGCACACCCGCTACGCCCTGCCATTCTCGGCCTTCATCCTGACCCTGATGGGCGTGTCCCTGTCGGCGCGCAAGCGGCGCGGCGGCATCGGATGGAACATCGCGGCGGGCATCGCCCTGGCGTTCTCTTACATCCTTTTCCTCAAGTTCAGCCAGATGTTCGTGACCACGGACACCCTCCCGCCGGGGCTTGCGCTCTGGCTGCCCAACATCATCTATGCCTTGATCACGGCCATCCTTTACTGGAAGGCCCCCAAATAGTCTGCTTATGACCGTCAAAGTCGTCAACCGTTCCGGCCGGGAACTCCCGGCGTATGCGACTCCTCTTTCCGCAGGTGTGGACCTGCGCGCCGCCCTGGAGGAGCCGGTGGTGCTTCCCCCGCTGGGCCGGGCGCTGATTCCCACGGGCCTGTTCCTGGCTATCCCTGCCGGCTATGAAGGGCAGGTGAGGCCCCGCAGCGGGCTGGCCGCCAAGCATGGCGTGACGGTGCTCAACACGCCCGGTACGGTCGACGCGGACTACCGCGGGGAGGTCAAGGTCATCCTGGTCAACCTGTCCGACACGCCCTTCACCATCGAGCCGGGGGAGCGCATCGCGCAGATGGTCTTCGCGCGCTGTGAGCAGGCGCAGCTGGAGGAAGTGGAATCGCTGGATGAAACGCAGCGCGGCGCGGGCGGTTTCGGCAGCACGGGCCTGAAATAATCACGAAATGGATATCGAAGCATTGTATGAGCGTTATCTCGCCTGCGGAGGCGTGGTGACGACCGACAGCCGCACCCTGAAGGGCGGCGAATTGTTTTTTGCCCTCAAGGGTGAGAATTTCGACGGCAACGCCTACGCGATGAAGGCGCTGGAGGCCGGCGCCCGTTTCGCCGTGGTCTCCGAAGACAGCGAGGTGGCTCGCAGCGGCCGGGAGGGTGTCATCCCCGTGCCGGACACGCTGGAAGCGCTTCAGGCCCTGGCCCGCCACCACCGCAACGCCGTCCGTCCCGGTGGCCGCCCGCTCACGGTGATCGGCCTGACCGGCACCAACGGCAAGACCACGACCAAGGAACTGATCCGCACCGTCCTGGCCACCCGCTACACGCTGACGGCCACCGAAGGCAATCTCAACAACGACATAGGCGTACCGCTTACTCTTTTGAAAATCAATGCGTCCACGCAGCTCGCCGTGGTCGAGATGGGAGCCAACCATCCCGACGACATCGCGCACCTCGTGCGGGTCTGCGAGCCCGACCTGGGCCTGATCACCAATGTGGGACGCGCCCACCTGCTGGGCTTCGGCAGCTTCGAGGGCGTCAAGCGTGCCAAGGGGCAGCTGTACGATTGGATCGCCGCCCGGGGCGGGGAAGTGTTCCTCAATACGGATGACGCGGATCTCTGCGGCATGGTCGCGGAGCGCCCGGGCCTTTCGGTCCTGCCCTACGGCCTGACGCTCTCCGGCGCGACGGTGTTGCCTTCCAGCCCGGAAGAGCCTTTCCTTCGCATCCGGATGGGCCAGCGGGTAATCAAGACCCGGCTGGTCGGCGCCTACAATGCGGCCAACGTGATGGCCGCCCTGGCCGTCGGCGCGCGCTTCGGCGTACCGGTTGCGGATGCGGCCGAGGCGATCGCTGCCTATGTGCCGGCCAACAACCGTTCCCAGATGACCCGCACGGAGCGCAACACGCTCATCATCGACGCCTATAACGCCAATCCTTCCAGCATGCGCGCCGCCCTGGACAACTTCGCGGCCGTACAGGCTCCGTCGAAAGTCGCCCTGCTGGGCGATATGCGGGAGTTGGGAGAGGAGTCGCTCCGGGAGCACTGCGCCATCGTGCAGAAGGCGCTCGCTTCCGATTACACCCCCGTTTTCGTGGGCGAGGAATTCGGCAAGGCCCTGCAGGAACTGGGTCCTGATCCCAGGCCCGCCTGGTTCGTGGATTCCACCGCGCTGGCCGCCTTCCTGAAGGAAAAACCCCTCTCGGGCGCCGTCGTGCTGGTCAAGGGATCCCGCGGGATCAAGATGGAAACCGCCATCCCGGAGTTGTAAGGATTTGCATTTTGGCGTCTTTTTTCATATCTTGCCGTGCAACCAAGTGTAAAGATTATGAAAAGAAGCCTTCTCGATCGCGTCAGCGACATTTCCAAGATCCACAATCGGGCGGCCTTCGTCGATGTGGAACATCAGATCAAGAAGCACACGGGCTCCGATGCTTTTCTCCGGCTCGCAGACAAGCGCTACTCCTGCCGGGCGTTTTCCCACCGGGCCGTTTCGACCGCGAAGATCCACAAGATCCTCGAGGCCGGCCGCGTGGCTCCCAGCGCCAAGAATCTCCAGCCTGTCCACGTCTGGGTCGTATCCAGCGAAGAGGCATTGGCGAGAATCCGCATCGTGCATTCCTGTTACGACGCGCCCGTCGTCTTCCTGGTCGGCTACAAATCCGACGAAGCCTGGGTCCGTCCCGCCGACGGCAAGAACAGCGCGGAGGTGGATGCGGCCATCGTCGGCACGCATATGATGCTTTCCGCCACGGACCTGGATCTGGAAAGCGTTTGGATTGGTTCCTTCGATCCGGCCACCCTGCATGAACTGTTCCCGGAGACGGAAGGGTACGAGATCGCCTTCTTGCTCCCGGTCGGCCATGCCGCCGCTCATGCCGAACCTTCTCCGATGCATGCCGAACGGCAGGACATCGAGTCCTTTGCCACTAAGCTTTAGCCGTCGGGCTTACAAATCCAGCGTATATTGCAGCTTGCATTCGCTGCGTCCCGGCTTGTCCGTGACGTAGCGGGTGCCGCCTATGCGCAGGTACAGCTTGTGACGTTTCCATTTCAGGGCGGCGACCAGGCTGGCATAGCCGCCGCGTCCGTAGAGGGCGGGTACGTTGAAACTGCCCGGGGCATCCTTTTCATATACATAGATCCGGTCATCCCAGTCGTCGACCACGAATAGCCCCGCCCGGGCATATATGCTGAAAAGCTCCGTTTTGCGGCCAGCCTCCGCGTAGGCCTGCCAGGCCAGGGCGTCGAAGCGGACGGCGTCGGCGCGCAGTTTCATCTGCCAGGGCGCGGCGTCCCGGACGGCTTCGAGGCGGTATTCCTGCCGCAGCCGGCCTTCCCGCCAGCGGAATTGAACCCGGGGCGTGAGGCTGTATTTCTCGCGGATGCGCAAGGGCGCCAGGGCCAGGATCTTGAGCTGCCCGTACCCTTTGGCTGGGAAATGGGCGTAGTCGGCCGTGACCCGGAAGGCGGGGAAACGCACGCCGGCTGCGATGCCGCTTTCTCCGCTGCAGCGGGTCCCGGCCCGCACCCCGCCGCACAGGTCCGCCTGGAAGGAGGCCGGATAGTGCCGGACCACGACGGACAGTTTCTTCTGATAGGCCGGGGACCAGATGACGCCCCCGACGCCGGCCAGGGCTCCCGTGCGGAGGTCCACGGCGGCTTCCCCGAAATACCCCAGATGCCCCGGCGTCCAGCGGAAATCCGCCGCCAGGCGGCTCGGTACGGTGGCCCGGGCGCCGCTTTCCATCAGCGGGAGGCCCGAGAGAGTGGTGGCGGAGACCTCGGCGCGGCGCCCCGTCCATTGGACGTTGAGGGCTCCCAGCGCCGACAAGGCGGCCCGCGGATTGCCGTCCATGCGTTGCCTCAGACCCGGGAATGCGGCGACGACGGAAAGGTTCAGGTGCCCCAGGCCTACATCGCCCGCCACGCCCCGCAGCGGCCCGTCCGGGCTGAACGACCAGGCGGGGGAGAGACCGGTCGGATGGTGGGCAAAGGACTCGGCCGTGGTGAGGCCGCCCAGGGAAAACCCGTTCCAGAGGGCGAGTCCCTGGCCGAAACGGGCGTTGAAATCGCCCAGCATCATTTTGCCGCTCCGTCGGCGGAAGTGACGGGTGGCGTTGAAGGACCAGGTGTCGGGAAGCCCCGGCTTTTCGGTTGCCGTGGCCCGGGCCGTGGCTGATAGGCTGAACCGTCCTTCCCGTTCGACACGTGACTTGGCCGCATAGCCGATAGTCCCGTTTTTCATTTCGCCCCGCAGGACCCCGTCGCCGTGGGTCAGGCTGCGGGGCGGCAGGCCCGCCTTTCCGGTCGGACGCAAGGAGACGAAGGGGGCGAGGGCTTCCGCCGTTTCCCGTGAAAAACCGTCGATCAGGGCCAGCTCGCTCAGGGACAGGATCTCGCCGCTGCGGCTGCGGTAATCGGCCAGGGATACGGCTTGGAAACGGGTGAAAAGGCCGCAGGACTGCAGGCGGGAGAGGGATGCGGCATTGATGGGAACGGGGGTGGCGAGCAGGGTGCAGAGGCGCTCGTATTCCTCTTCTTCCAGTTCCTCGATGGCGGCGGCTCCGGTCAGGGCCAGGATCTCTTTTTCCTGGGCTTGGACGCGCAGGCCCACGGCCAGCGTCAGGGCGCACAGGAGCCCTTTCAGAGCGGTCTTCATAGTTTGTCGTTTAGCGCTCCCAATTTACGGGATCTTTCGCAACAAATGTGGAAAAAGATTGTTAAATTTGTGAAGTATTTCACGACTGCCATGGAAAAAATCAGACTCTTCGACAAGACTTTCAAGCTTTTCATCCCCAATGCGGAGATTGAGAAGGCCATCGACGAGGTGGCCGCCAAGATCAACAAGGACAACGAGGGCTGTACGGACATTCCCGTGATCCTCTGCGTGCTGAACGGCTCGATGATGTTTACCTCCGCCTTGATGAAACGGCTCAACTTCACCTGCGAGCTGGTCTCCATCAAATTGTCCTCGTATGCCGGGACGACCACGACGGGCAAGGTCCAGGAACTGATGGGCTTCACGAGCGACGTCACCGGCCGCCGCGTGATCGTCGTTGAGGACATCGTCGATACGGGCAACACCATAGTCACCCTGGCCGAAAAGCTGAAGGAGCACAAGGCCAGCGAGGTCAAGATCTGCACCCTCCTTTTCAAGCCCGAAGCTTATACCAAGGACGTGAAACTGGACTATGTCGGCCTGTCCATCCCCAATGCCTTCATCGTGGGATATGGTCTCGACTACAACGAGGTGGGCCGCAATTTCGAAGACATCTATGTCCTGGACAAGGAGGATCATAAGCTGAAGTTCTATGTGATCTTCGGGCCTCCCGGAGCGGGCAAAGGCACCCATGCCACGGCGATGGCGGAGCGCTACAACCTCCATCACATTTCCACCGGAGAACTGTTGCGCAAGGAGATCGCCGCCGGCACGGAGCTGGGCCGCCAGGCGAAGGCCCTCATCGAGGACGGACGCCTCGTTCCCGACGATGTCGTCATCCGGATGATCGGTCAGGAGTTCAAGACCGTCAAGGGTGTGAACGGCTTCCTGCTGGATGGTTTCCCCCGGACGATCGAGCAGGCCCGCGTACTGGACGACATGCTCGCCAAGATCGGCGCCGAGCTGACCGCCGTGGTCAGCATCATGATTCCGGACGAAGTGGTCTTCGACCGGATCCGCTACCGTGCCACGATCGAAGGCCGTGCCGACGATGCCAGCGTGGAGATCATCCAGCACCGCATCGACACCTACCACGCGCAGACCGAGCCGGAGATCGCCTTCTATCAGGAGAAGGGGAAATACCACGAGGTGAGCGGTATCGGAACCATCGAAGAGGTCCGTGAACGTATCTTCAGGCTGGTCGATACGTTCTGATCGGCTTGAAATAAACAAAAGCTCCGTGCTGCGGGAAGCGGCACGGAGCTTTTTTGTGTGTCAGGGATCCTAATGCTGCAGCAACTGCGGCAGGAAGGTGCTGAACACCAGGACCGCCAGGCCGATGAGCAGCACGGCGATGGTCTTCTTCGAGAGGCCTTTCCATTCCTTCAGGATGATGCCCCAGACATTGCTGAACACGATGTTGAGGGACATCAGGATGCACCAGCTGAAGGTCAGCAGGACGGCGGAATCAGCGAGGAAGCCCTTGCCGAGGCTCAGTCCGAAGAACTGGCTGTACCACAGCAGGCCGGCCAGGGCGCAGAAGATCAGGTTGGTCTTCCAGAGCTTGCCTTTCTTGTAGTCGCCGAAAGTCTTGTTCTTGGCGTTCTGGTAGAGGCAGTAGGTGGCGTTGGTCAGGAATCCGCCGAAGGTGACCAGCAGGGTCGCGGGCAGACCCTGGAAGATTTCCTTGGTCTCTTCCCAGTGGAGCGGGGCTCCGAAACTCAGGCCGATGGCGAAGCAGGCGCTCATGAAGCCGGACAGCAGCGCCACGATGATGCCCTTGCCGAAGTTGAAGTCCTTGACGGCTTTCTTCTTTTCTTCCTCGGGGAGGGAGGCGGATTTCATCGCGCCGGCGATGCCGATGATCGTGATGCCGATCAGCATGACGACGACGCCGATGATGACCGCGGAGGTCAGGTCGGTGGCATGGCCCGTGAAGACGGGGCCGAGGATGGCGCCGAGCGCCGAGCAGGTGCCCAGGGCGATGCTCTGGCCCAGGGCGACGCCCAGGTAGCGCATGGACAGGCCGAAGGTCAGGCCGCCGATGCCCCAGAGGGCGCCGAAAAGGATGGTCAGGAGGCTCTCCTTGGGATACTGGGCGTAGATTTCAAAGAGACTGTGGCCCGAAGGGACGGCCAGCAAGGCGCCGATCAGCGGGAAAATGAGCCAGGCGAAGATGCCCTGGACGAGCCAGAAGCTCTCCCAGCTCCAATCCTTGATCTTGTTGATCGGGACATAGCTGCTGGACTGGCAGAAGGCCCCGAAGGCGATGATGAGAAGTCCAAGTACGATAAACATGGGATAGGATTATTTAGATTGTCATTTCATGAAAATCAATTCATAATGACGGGTGCCAAGTCCGATCTTTTCGCCGTGGATGAGCTGGGTCTCCCATTCCGACTCCGGCGTGGTGTTTTTGAAATGGTCGTGGTGGTCGTGGAAGCCCTCCTTGTGAAGGTGATCGCCCAACACGGAGTTCCGCAAGGGTTCTGCCTTTAGGCAGGCGTCCGCGCAGGCCTGGTCCAGGGCGACGGGATCCTTGGAGGCGAACATGCCGATGTTCGGCAGGATGGGGGCGTCGTTCTCTCCGTGGCAGTCGCAGAAGGGCGATACGTCCATGATGAGCGACAGATGGAAATGAGGCCGCCCGTCGACGACCGCCTTCGTATATTCGGCCATCTTGGCGTTGAGGACGGCGACCGCCTGGTCCTCTACGAAGGAGATCGCGTCGAAATTGCAGGCACCCAGGCACCTTCCGCAGCCCACGCAGTTGCGCTCGTCCACGTGCATCTTGCGCTTTTCGGCATCGAATACGAGGCCTCCGTTGGCGCATTCCTTCTGGCAGAGGCGGCAGCCGCGGCATGCGCTTTCATCGATGCTCGCCTTGCCGGCGGAATGCTGGTCCTTCTTGCCGGCGCGCGAGCCGCAGCCCATGCCGATGTTCTTGATCGCGCCACCGAACCCTGTCATCTCGTGGCCCTTGAAATGGGTCAGGCTGATGACCACGTCGGCATCCATGACAGCCCGTCCGATGCGCGCTTCCTTCGTATAGACACCGCCTTCGACCGGCACGGCGACGTCGTCGGTGCCCTTCAGGCCGTCGGCGATGATGACGGGACAACCGGCCGAGAGTGGCGTGAAACCATTCTCCCAGGCGCACTCGAGGTGTTCCAGGGCGTTCTTTCGGTATCCCGGGTACATGGTGTTGCAGTCCGTCAGGAAGGGCTTGCCACCGAGTTCCTTGACGAGGTCGACGACGGCCTTGGCGTAGTTGGGACGCAGGTAACTGACGTTGCCCAGTTCCCCGAAATGCATCTTGATGGCGACAAACTTGCCGTCCAGGTCGATGTCGGCCAGCCCGGCCTTGCGGGCCAGCCTTTTCAGCTTTGCCGGCATGCTCTCTCCGAATTTCGCGGTCCGGAAGTCGGTATAGTAAACGGTTGAACGCTCCATGGTTTTGTTTTTCAAATGACGCTGGGGATGAAAGTAATAAAACATTCCTATATTTGCAACTGTTAAACCCACACAAAGCGAAAAATGGCCGAATCGAACTTCATAGACTACGTCAAGATTTACTGCGCGTCCGGGCATGGGGGCGCGGGATCGACGCACCTGCACCGGGCGAAATACATCGCCAAGGGCGGACCGGACGGCGGTGATGGCGGCCGGGGCGGCCACATCATCCTGCGGGCCAACCCCCAGTTCTGGACCCTGATTCACCTGAAATACCGCAAGCACGTCAAAGCGGAGAACGGCGGCAAGGGCGGCGCGGCCCTGATGCACGGCAAGAACGGCGCGGACATCTACCTGGATGTCCCGCTCGGGACTGTGGTCAAGGACGCCGAGACCGACGAGGTCCTGATGGAACTGGTCGAGGCGGGGGAGGAGAAGATACTCTGCCCGGGCGGCCGGGGCGGCTGGGGCAACGACCATTTCAAGACGGCGACCCAGCAGACGCCGCGCTACGCCCAGCCGGGCGAGGAAGGCGTCGAGGGCTGGTTCATCCTTGAACTGAAACTCCTGGCCGACGTGGGCCTGGTGGGTTTCCCCAACGCGGGCAAGTCCACGCTGCTTTCCGCGATCACGGCCGCCAAGCCGAAGATCGCCTCATACGCTTTCACGACCCTGGAACCCAACCTGGGCATCGTCAGCTACTACAACGACCAGTCCTTCGTGATGGCAGACATCCCCGGCATCATCGAAGGCGCCCACGAGGGGAAGGGTATCGGCATCCGTTTCTTGCGCCATATCGAGCGCAACAGCGTCCTGCTCTTCATGGTCTCCGCGGAAGAGGATGACATCGAGGCCGGATACAAGACCTTGCTGCACGAGCTGGAGCAGTTCAATCCCGAACTTCTGGTCAAGGAGCGGGTCCTGGCCATCACGAAATGCGACCTGATTGACAAGGAGCTGGAGCAGGAGATGGTCCCGCACCTGCCGAAGGGCATCCCCTACGTATTCATCTCGTCGGTTAGCGGAGAGGGCTTGAAAGAACTGAAGGAAGAGTTATGGAAAGCGCTGCACAAGTGATCGGCGACGCCGTCGTCAGCGCCGACAAGACGGCGACGCTCTGGATCAACTCCTTTCATACACCTTTCACGGATTCGGTGTGGCTGTTCTTCTCCGATGAGTGGGTCTGGGCCGTGCTGTATGCGCTTGTCCTGTTTTTCCTGTTCCGCCGCCTGGGCTGGAAGCGGGCGCTGATCGCCGTGGCGGCCATTCTGCTGACATTCGCGTGCAGCGAGAATCTCTCTCATTTCTTCAAGAACTGGGTCTGCCGGCTGCGGCCTTCGCACGACTCCTGGATGCTCTCCCAGGGGCTTTATCTGCCCCGGGACGCCGGCGGCCTGTACGGCTTCTTCTCCGGCCACGCGGCCAACACGTTCGGCTTCGCGGCCTCCACGTTCGGCATCTTCCGCTCCGATGAGGGGCATTCCTACAAGGCTTACGGCTGGGCGATCTTCATCTGGGCGTCGCTGGTCAGCCTGAGCCGCATTTTCGTCGGCCGCCACTTCCTCGGCGACATCCTGGTCGGAGCCGCCGTGGGACTGCTGCTGGGTTGGCTTTTCGCTTTGATTTATCGCCGCCTGGCGGATCGGGTCTAATCCACGGGAACAAAGATTGACAGGCAGGAACGCAGGGACTGCATCTCGGCGTCCGTCAGGTGCGGATTGCCGGCCTTCGAGAGGTTGAAGGCGCGGTAGGCGCTGCCGCTCCACCACGATTCCGTTATGGCAAATACCTGCACCTGCGTCTGCCCCGGGCGGTCGCTGGTCTTGGCGCTCAGGCGCGTCCATTTCTCCGGGCGGTACTGATAGCCTTCCTTCAGGACCAGCACGGAGCCGACCGGGAGCGTCTCTTTCGAGAAGAACTGCGTCGCGGCGAACTCGTCGCTATTGGAAGCCGTGGTGGTCAGGCCCGATCCGCCCGTGGAATTGTAAAAGGCGTGGAGGGTAAGGGAGTAGGGCAGTTCCCGGTAGCGGGCCGGATCGTAGCCGGCGCCCGACAGGACCTGCTGCAGCGCCGGATCCGACTCGTGCCAGGTGAGATCCGGCGGATAGGCGGACTCCGTCACTTCCAGAGGTTTGGTATAGGCCTTCTCCACGGCATCCTTGATGGCCGCTGCCTGCTGCTGAGTCTGGGAATAGCCCGCGGGCTTGATGTCGATGCCTTCCAGGGGACCGCCGTCGATCTGCTTGAGCCACATCAGGGCTGTCGCAACGCGGCCGATATCGTACGACATATGGTAACCGTCGCGGGTCACGGTATCGCCGATGAAACTGGTGCGCAAGTTCTGGATTGCCGTGCCGCAGGGGATGACGAAGTCGAAATCGCCCCGGGACAGCACCCGGGTCCGGACGGCGTCCACGATGGCGTTGTACATCCGGATCTGGACGCAGCCGTATTTGGGGAAACTGCCGTGCGTGGAGTTGGCCTGATAGGCCCAGGTCATGTGCCACATCCGTTTGGCTTCCGGACAGTGGGTCTTGACGGCATCCACGATAGTCGAGAGATAGGGCTCGTACGAATCGGGGACGCCCGACCAGTCGCTCGCCTGCTGCATCGACACGTAATCCCACTTGCGGGACTTCATCGCGCTGACGGCATCCTGGCTGTTCACCGTGCTCCACGTCCCCTTGGAATTGGTGTAGTAGGTGTAAGCGGCGGTGCCGCCCGTGATGTTGCCGGCGTGTTTCTCCAGGGAGCAACCGCCGATGTAGAGGTTGCCCAGGAAGATCTCTTCATATCCGGCCTGCTTCAGATACCCGTAGAGATACTGCATCGCATCGACGGAGAAACTGTTGCCGATTGCCAGGATGCTCACCGAGCGGATCGGATCGAAGGACGCGTCGCTCATGTCCACGGCGAAACGGGCGATCTTCCCGGCCTCGAACGCCTTCCCTTCGGGGAAGGTGATGCTCCGGGAGTAGGTGCCTGCGTCGGTCTTCACGCGGATGCCCAGTTCCTTCCCGGAGACGTCCAGCGGCTTGATGCCGAACCAGATGTCTTCGGAAGAGGAAGTCTGGAGGGTCAGGGCGTCCTCTCCGCCGAAATCCAGGGAAACGGATTGGATGCTAGCGTCGAGGCCCTGCAGGGAAAAGCAGCCGTAAGCGGTCAGGTGCGTGAAATGCAATTGCACTTCCTCGGGTGGCCCGTCTGTCGTGGCGCTGGCGCTCAGGACCATGGCCGCGGGATCGACACTCGTCGCCGTGGGGCTTTGGGTCGTGGGCACGGACCAGGACCATTGGCCGTCCGTGATGCCGGCGTAGGCCGAGGCAGGACTCAGGGCGCAGAACGTATGGCTGCCGCTCCCGATTGCGGGAAAGGTCGCGGTGAAACGGGCGCTTTTCCCGTCCGCGGCGGGACGGACGGCGGCCTGGACGGGCGTGCCGGCGTCGAGGGAAATCTTCACGTTCCGGTCGCCCGAGGTCCAGATGACGGGATAGACCCCGTCCTCGGGAGCCGTGAAGGCGGTGCGGGTTTCGGCCGGGAGGGCCAGGAAACGCACTTCCTGCATCCGGGACTCCGGGATGCGTTCACAGGAAACGGCGCCTGACAGCAGAAGGGCGGCCAGGAAGGCGATCGGGCCGAGTTTCATCACTTCACGGGGATTTTCAGCTTCTGTCCGGCCTTGATGCTGCTGGAGCAGTTGTTGAGGTCCATGATCTGCTTGACCGTCACGCCGTAGCGCTGGCTGATCCGGAACAGGGAGTCGCCGGCCTTGACCGTATAGATGGTGTAGTTGCCGGATGCGGCCGGGGCGGAATTCCCCTGGGAAGGCTTGGCCTGTCCCGAAGAAGCGGATGCGGGCGCGGGACCGCCGCCCTGGTAGATGGTCAGCACCTGCCCGACGCGGATGTTGTTGCTGCGCAGGTGATTCCAGTTCATGATCTGCCGCACGCTGACGTGGTAGCGGCTGGCGATGCGGCCCAGGTAGTCACCGCTGCGGACCTTGTAGCGGATGACGTTGGCCGTCCCGCCGTCCCGCTCGGGTACCATGCCGCTCTCCACGCCCTTCAGGATCTGGGGTGAGAGCAGGGAATCGGCCAGGTGCGTATACAGGGTATCCTGGCAGTCCAGGAAGGCGTTGGTGTATTGGTAGGGCAGCTTGAGGATATGGGGGCCTTCGTTGCCGGGAATGATGTCGTGTATGTACTGGGAGTTCAGTTCCCGCAGTTCATCGATGTCCACGCCGACCAGGTCGCTGATCTGGCCGAAATGAAGGTTGCGGCGGATGACGAAGGTGTCCGTATGCGCCGGCATGGGGGAGGGATTGGGCTGGATGCCGTATTCCCGGTAATAGGTCATCGCATACATCGCCCCGACGAAAGCGGGCACGTAGCCGCGTGTTTCCCGGGGAAGATAAGGATAGATGGACCAGAAATCGCGCCTTCCCGCCCGGTGTATGGCCTTGTTGACGTTGCCGGGACCGCAGTTGTAGGAGGAGATGGCCAGCGCCCAGTCGCCGAAGACGTTGTAGGCATCCTTCAGGTAGCGGGCCGCCGCATCGGCCGCTTTCTCCACGTCCAGGCGTTCGTCCACGAAGGAATTGATCTTCAGGCCGTACTGGCGCCCCGTCTTGTACATGAACTGCCAGAGGCCGCGGGCGCCGACGCGGGAGCGGGCGACGGGATTGAGGGCGGACTCGATGATGGACATGTACTTGAGCTCCAGCGGCATGTCATATTTCGCCAGAATCTCCTCGAAGATGGGGAAATAGTAATCGCTCAGGGAGAGGAGCCGTTTCATCTTGGGGACGTTCTTCTCCGAATAGAGGATCATATAGTTCTTGACGATGGGGTTGAAGGGGAGGGTGATGTAGGAATTCATCCGCTTGAGCCGCTCCATCAGGACCGAGTCGGGGACGTTGGTGGTGAAACGAACCGAATCCGAGTTGAAACGCCCGATGTCTTCCAAGTCGTCGAAGAGTTCGTATTCCTGCCGGCTGACCGGGTTCTGGAGATACCATAGATTGAGCAGGCTGTCCGTCTTCTCCACGGTGTAGCTGTCTTCCGGGAGCTCTCCTTCCTCGACTTCGATCAGTTCGACCATTTCGTTTTCGATGCTGTCGCGCAGACTGAGCTCGTTCTGCAGGGACTCGATCACCCGGTTGAGGGAGTCGATGACGGCTTTCGGATCCTGCTTGCCGTGGGTTCTCCGGTTATCCTTCTGGGAAGGGAACAGGCGGCGCTGCGCGCTGTCCCGGGTGGGATTGTCCTGCCCGGCAGCGGCGAAGCAGACCGTCAGCAGCAGGACCAGCAGGGATATCGTTCGTTTAGTACTCATAAGGGTCAGAAAGAAATGCCGAGACTGACGCCGACCGCATTGACGGGGCGGGCGGCGAACTGGATGTCCGGCGTGATGAGGGTGGGCCTGATTTGAAGCGAGATGTCGTCGTTCACCTCGAAGTCGTTCATATAGGAAAAGACGTTCGCGTCGATGACCTGGATCAGGTAGAAGGCCGCGATCGCCAGCACGGAGTAGTCCCGGTAACGGCGGAAGATGTCGCGATAATAGAGCGCGGTCTCCGCGGAGAAGGGGCCCTTGTACTCGGTGTTGGTAGTGGCGTCTATGTATATGTTCCTATATTTCAGGTAGTTGCGCTTATTGAGATCCCAGAAGTGGTAGGAGGTGATCAGGGCCCCCCAGTAGATGGGAATCTTCCAGTAGTCGTGGTTGTATATCTGGCCCAGGCCCGGGAAGAGGAGGGAATACAACGTGGCGCGACCCGGCAGGGGATAACGGTCGCTCTCGAAATTGACGACGCCGTCCATCAGGGTGGCCCAGTAGAGGAACGCGCTCCCGGCGAAGAAGTAAGTGCTTAACTGCTTCGCGTGGTCATTGACCGTGTAAGGCGTCTCGGGGTCCAGCTCCAGCGCGGCATTGTAGGCGTTGAGGGAACGGGTGTACTGACTCCGGTAGTGGAAACCGAATCCGGCTGTGCTGCCGATTCCCGCGTAGATGAGGGGGAGTTTCCAGTACTGCTTGTTGTAGATCTGCTGTCCTCCGATCAGGATCAGGGAACCCGCGAAGGAGGTCCCGATCTGGATCGTGTCCTTGTGCGTGATGCCCCGGGCGTATTCCTTGAGGGAAAACAAGGGTTTCTGCGCCGAAGTGTCCGCGTCGTTGCCGTAGTTCTGCGAGAACGCATCCTTCTTGAACTGGGCGGATGCGGTCCCGGAGAAGGACAGGAGACAGACCAGGACGGTCAGGAGGAACAGGAGCGTTTTCTTCATCGATTGTCGGCGCTCTCCAGGGCTTTGAGGAATTCTTCCATTTCCGCATCGGACTCGAAGCGGAGGGTGATGCTGCCTTTGCCGGAGGCGCTTCTCTTAAGGGAGATGTTGTCCCCGAAGAAGCGGCCCATATACTCCAGGACCTTGTAGTAGGTCTCGGGGAGGTCGACGCTGTCGTTGTAGGGGGAAGGCAGGGCGGCTCTTTGCAGCTTTCGGACCTTGTCTTCGAGCTGACGGACAGAGAGGTCCTCCTTGATCACGAGGTCGCAGAGCGTTTCCTGGTCCTTGGGCTCGTCGACGCCCAGGATCACCTTGGCGTGGCCGACGCTGATCAAGCCGACCTTCAGGTCGTGCTGGACCTTGGCGGGAAGCCGGAGAAGGCGGAGGAAATTGGTCACGGAGGCCCGTTTCTTACCCACCCGCTGGGCCATCTGGTCCTGGGTAAGGTGGCATTCGTCGATCAGGCGCTGGTAGCCGAGGGCGGTCTCGATCGGATCGAGGTCCTCCCGCTGGACGTTCTCCACGAGGGCCATTTCCAGCATTCCCTGGTCGCTGGCGGAGAGGATGTAGGCTGGAATCATGTCCATCCCGGCGAGTTTGCAGGCGCGGAACCGGCGCTCGCCGCTGATGATCTGGTAGCGGCCGCCCGCGACCTTGCGGACCGTGATCGGCTGGATCAGGCCCAGGGTGCGGATGGAATCGGCCAGTTCTTCCAGCGCGTCCGGGTCGAAGGTGACGCGGGGCTGGAAGGGGTTGGGCTCGATCATCCCGACGGGGATGCGCAGGACATCCGCCGAAGCGTCGGCGGGCGTGTCGTTGCTGACGATTTCCTTGTTGACGTATCCGACCGGCTTGCGGAAGTTCTCGAGGTCGGCGCTGTCGCCAAGCAGCGCGCCGAGTCCCTTGCCGAGTCCTCTCTGAGTCTTAGTTGCCATTTTGTGCCTTGTTTTCGTTTCGTTGGAGTACCTCGCGCGCGAGTTTGAGGTAGTTGCTGGATCCGTTGCTCATAACGTCGTACAGGATGATGGGCTTGCCGTGGGACGGGGCTTCGCTGAGGCGGATGTTCCGCTGGATGATGGTGTCGAAGACCATGTCCTGGAAGTGCTCCCGGAGCTCGCCGACCACTTCCGCGTGGATCTTGGTGCGGCCATCGAACATCGTGACGACGAAGCCTTCGATGGTCAGGCCCGGATTGATGCCGTTCTGGACCAGGCGTATGGTCTGGAGGAGCTTGCCCAAGCCTTCCAGGGCGAAAAATTCCGGCTGGACCGGGATGATCACCGAGTCGGCGGCGGTCAGCGCGTTGACCGTCATCAGCCCGAGGGTGGGGGAGCAGTCGATGATGATGAAATCGTAGTCATTCCTTACGGGGGCGATCGCCTTCTTGAGGATGGACTCGCGCTCTTCCACCTCCAGCATTTCGAACTCCACGCCGACGAGGTTGATGTTGGAGGGGATCATGTGGAGGAGGTTGATTTCGGTCTGGATCAGCGCGTCGCGCACGTCGATCTTGCCGATCATCATCTCGTAGATCGAGCGCTTCTCATCCTTGTCCGGCAGGAAGTTGAGGCCGGAGGTCGTGTTGGCCTGGGGGTCGGCGTCGATGATGAGCACCTTCTTCTCCAGGACGGCGAGCGATGCGGCGAGATTGATGGCGGTCGTGGTCTTCCCGACTCCGCCTTTCTGGTTCGCGATGGCTATGACTTTTCCCATAAGGACAGAATATCGTTAATCAAGCAAATTTAACAAAAATATTCGATTCCTCCGTTTATTTTATTAGTTTTGTCCTTCGAACTGGCTGAACTGACCTATGACCTCCATCCATCCTGACTGGTACTGCATCGTCAATCCCCACGCCGGATCCGGCAAGACGATGCCCCAGTGGGCGATCGCGGAAAAAATCCTGACCGCATCGTCCGTCCCCTACAAAACCACGCTGACCAACTACAAGTTCCATGCTGAAAAGCTGGCCTACGAAGCCGCGCAACGGGGATACCGCCGTTTCCTGGCCGTAGGCGGCGACGGCTCCGTCCACGAAGTACTGAACGGCCTGGTCCGCTATGCGGAAGAGGCCGGCGTAGCGCCGGAAGAGTTCACGCTTTCCGTGATTCCCATCGGGTCCGGCAACGACTGGATCAAGTCGCTGGGCATTCCGCACGACACCCGGGCTGCCGCGGAGTTGCTGACCGGGAATGACTTCGCCCGGCAGGATGTCGTCCGGGTGGAGACGGCTGCGGATGCGGAGGGTGCAAGGCGGGTAGGCTACATGGCCAACATCGGCGGCGTGGGCTTCGACTCCCATGTCTGCGAGCGGGTCAACGCCCTGAAAGAGCAGGGCAAGCGCGGCAAGTTGATCTACCTGGGAGCGCTGATCTACACGATGTTCCATACGAAGGCCTTCCATACGCGCATCGTCGCGGACGGCGAATGCGTCTTCGACGGGGAAGCCTATTCCGTCGCTTTCGGCAACGGCCGCTACAGCGGCGGCGGCATGCGCCAGGTCCCGATGTCCGAGATCGACGACGGCGTCCTGGACTTCATGATCGTCCCGAAGGCCGGCCTGCTGCGGATCCTGACCCAGATTCCTCGTCTCTACAACGGTACGGTGAATGAATCCGGACTTCTGAAGACCGGCCGCTGCCGCGTCCTGGAAATGTCCGGGGAAAACATCGTGGAAATGGATGGCGAGATCGTTGGCGCCCTGCCCCTCCGACTCACCATGACCGGCCACCAGATCTGCGTCCCGGTGGGGAAATCTTAGCCGTAGATCAGCTTGATTTCGTAGGGCTTGTCCAGGATTTCATGGACGGTCATCTCCTTGAAGAAGGTCTCCAACTTGAAGGAACGGCCGCGCAGGCCCGGATACCGGTAGAAACCCACCATCAGCCGCCCGGCAAATTCGGCGCCGATGTCGGTCATCTCGACCTTGTAGCCAATCTTGGTCTCCTTCCAGTCGTCCAGACGCTCCGTCACCCGCAGGATACCGGCGAAGAGCCAGACGTCCTCGCGGTGGTAATCCCGGATCAGGCAGAAGATCAAGGGACGGTTGAAATCGTTGCGGCCGCTGCGGGATGCGTTCCAGGCAAACCACTCCTTCTGGTCACGGAGATAGACGTCGAGCGGCTCCTCGCTGCCGTTGTTGCAGGCGAGATGAAGCTTGCATTGCTGCATCTCCTTCCGGGTCATCTTGAAGATGTCTTTCAGCTTGATTTCTTTCGGTGCCATAACCGCAATCCTTTGATGTTCATACAAATATTGCAATTATTCCCGACAAATGCAAATTGCCTATTCCACCCGCAGGGTGAGTCGCTGGAGGTCGGCGTTGGCGGAGGATGAGCCAACCATCAGGGTGTAGTCGCCGGGGATGACGCTGCGGGGGCCGACGAGGCCGGGGAAGGTCTTGCGGTCCTGCGGGGCGGCATGCATCGAGAGCATCTCAGGGGTGATCTCGAAACGGACGGTCGCCGTCTCGCCGGCCTTCAGGGCGATGCGCTGGAAACCCTTCAATTCCTTGACGGGGCGGGTGACGGGGGCGTAGTTGTGGCGGATGTAGAGTTGGACTACTTCCGTGCCGTCCATTTCACCGGCATTGGTCAGGGTGAAGGACAGGGCGGCTTTCTGCCCGGCGCGGATGACCAGGGTGTCCGCGGCCGGTGCGGGGGACGCATCGGCCGTTGCCTCGAATGCGGGTTTGCCGTAGGAGAAACTCGTGTAACTCAGCCCGAAACCGAAGGGGTACAGGGCGCCGGTCGGCCCGATGGCGAACTGGCGGGAGTACTGCATCGGCCGGTAGTTGTATACGGTCGGGATCTGGCCCACGCTGCGCGGGAAGGTGACCGGCAGTTTACCAGACGGGTTGACCAGGCCGAAAAGCACTTCGGCGACCGCCTGACCGCCCGCCATTCCGGCTTCCCAGGCATTCAGGATGGCGTTCACGTGCTCCTGTGCCCAGCAGATGGACAAGGCGCGGCCGGTCGAAAGCACCAGCACTACCGGCTTGCCCGCAGCCACCACAGCCTCCAGCAGTTCCTGCTGCCGGCCCGCGAGATCCAGGTCGTCGCGGTCACGGTTTTCGCCGCAGGTTGTGCCGAAGGCGGAATAGCGCTGGGAATTCTCGCCCAGCACCAGGATGCTCACGTCGGCGCGGGCGGCTGAAGCGCGGGCGGCCCGTATTCCGGCGTCGTCGATGTCGAAGATGCGGCCGTTGAAGCACTGGGCCTCGACCGTGGCGCCCGGAGCCATCGCCCGGATGCCTTCCAGGATGGTCACGACGTTCTCATCGGGCTGCGGCACCACCCAGTCGCCCAGGATGGTCTGACTGTCGGCGTTCGGACCGCAGACGAAGATGCGTTTGGGCGTGCGAAGCGGCAGGATGCCGTCATTCTTCAGCAGCACCAGGCTTTCTCGCGCGCATTCCAGGGCCGTCTGCCTGTGCGCCTCCAGGTCCCGGAGCGGCTCTCCCACGACCGGAACGGGGTTCTCGAAAAGCCCGAGGGCGAACTTGGCCTCCAGGATCTTGCCGGCCGCCTCGTCGATGCGGCTCTCGGGAATGCGTCCGCCCTGCACCGCCTCCACGATGGTCTCGAAATAGCCGTCCCCCTGCATGTGCAGGTCGATGCCGGTCTCCACGGACACGCGGAACGCTTCCTCGACCGACGGCAGCCATTTGTGGTACAGGTGCATGCGCTCGATGTCCATCCAGTCGCTGACGACGACGCCGTCGAATCCCAATTCATCCCGCAGCAGGGTCTGGACCAGCCAGGCGTTGCCGTGGCAGGGAATGCCGTTGATCTCATTATGGGCGGTCATGACGGTCGCCACGTCCGCCTCCTTGACTGCCGCCTCGAAAGGCGGAAGATAGATTTCGCGCAGTTCGCGCTCCGACAGGTCCATCGGCGCGGCATTGAGACCGCCGAAAGGCTCGCCGCCGGCGATCAGATGCTTGGCGCAGGCCAGCACATGCTGCCCGTCGGCATAGTTGCGGTCCCGGCCCTGGAAGCCCCAGATGTAGTATTTGCCCATCTCGGAGACCAGGTAGGGATCTTCCCCGAAGGTCTCTCCCATCCGGCCCCAGCGGGCGTCGCGGGCGACGTCCAGGTTGGGAGCGAAGGTCCAGCCCATGCCGCACTGGCGCATCTCCTGCGCCGTTTCCGCACCGATGCGCTCCATCAGTTCCGGGTGGAAGGTGGAGGCCATGTTGATGTCGGTGGGATAGATCGTGCAGCCCTCGATCAGGCCGTTGCCGTGGATGGCGTCGATGCCGAGCAGGAGCGGGATTCCGAGCCGGCTCTGAAGCGCGATCTTCTGCAAGCCGGCGGCCTCTTCGACCGTCAGGACGTGCAGGAAGGAACCCACGCGGCCCTCCCGTATCTTCTGGGCCATGTCGGGATGGCCGAGGTTCTCGTCATCGGCATCCACGTTGCCGTGCGCCGTGCCCTGTCCCGGCGGGACGTAGCAAGGCCCGACGTACTGGCACATTTGCCCGACCTTCTCCTCGAGCGTCATTTGCTGCAAGAGGGCCCGGGTCCGCTCGGCGGGCGTCAGGGAAGGATCTTTCCAGTCCGGTTTCGAGCAGGCTGCGATGAGGGCAAGGCTGGTGGCGATGGTGAGGAGCGGGAGGATGGCTCCGGGGGTAATGCGCTTCATAGGGAATAATTTACAGCATCAGCATTGCCATGATGGCGCCGACGAGGCCGAGAATGGCGTACAGCTCGGGGAGGGCGGCGTAAATCATGGTCTTGGTCTGGACATCGTGGCCCTGGCTGAGGCCGACGATACCGTTGGCGCAGACCTGACCCTGGCGGATACCGGAGAGCATGCAGACGAGGCCGACGCTCAGACCGATGCCGAAGCAGACAGCGCCATGTTCGGTGATCCATTCATTGCCTTGAAGCAGCCACATGAAGAACCCGACGAAGCCGTAGATGCCCTGCGTGGCCGGGAGGGCGGACAGGATCATGTAGCCGGACGCTTTATCCGGGTTCTTTTTCAGACCGCCTTCCGCGGCGTTGCCGGCGATCGTCGTCCCGAAAGAAGACCCGATACCTGCGAGGGCCAGCATCAGGCCCATGCCGAGATAACCTAAAATTGCATTCATAATCAGTGAGTTATTAAATAATTATTTGATAATCGGATTGTAAACGGTGCCCTTGCCTTCGTAGCCGCTGTTCTTGAAGAACTCCAGGAAATTGAGACGCAAGGGATGGACGAAGGCGCCCAGGCAGGCCATGGCGAAATTGAGCGTATGGCCGATGAGGGCGATGATGATGAAGGGAAGCCACTGCCAGGTCGGATGGGCCCCGAGCGTCATCGACGCCAAGGTGTTGAAAGCAGAACCCAGCATACCACCGGCCAGCCCGAGAGCGAAGAGCCGGATATAACTAAGGACGTCTCCCATCAG